>Ga0129308_1000078_pt1 | contig 173517 bp, 166 predicted proteins | sample L827metagenome_FD_94440 | JGI IMG/M metagenome (GOLD analysis project Ga0129308, IMG submission 94440) | Ring-tailed lemur group fecal microbial communities from Wisconsin, USA - L827 metagenome | ecosystem: Host-associated > Mammals > Digestive system > Large intestine > Fecal | place: USA...
GATCCCGCGTTCCTCGATCAGCTGCCGCATGAGGCTCTTTTCCTTCTTTGCCATTGTTTCTTCCTCCATTACCTTTTATTTTACCTGGCAATTTCGGTTTACACAATCCAGGCGGCACTTTCTATTTCACTGTTCAACGTGGTATTGAAAGCGCTCTTAAGTCCTATTGCTGGGGTGTGTTTGATGGAGAATCTACCAAAGTTGTGGATGATTACACCATCGATATAGCTACCAAGGAGCCTTTTGGCCCTATGCTGGATTATCTCACCAACAACGCTGCACTCATGGTAAGCCAAAAGGCTGTTGAAAGCACTACTCTGGAAGAGTATGCTCGTAACCCTGTTGGTGCTACCGGCCCATACAAGTTTGTGGAATGGGTCGCCGGCGACCGGATCGTTCTTGAACGCAATGAGAACTATTGGGGCGAACAACCGTATTTCGATAAACTTGTAATCCGTAATATTACCGATGATACTACGCGCGCATTGTCCCTTGAGTCTGGTGACATAGATATTTGCATCGATGTCCCCGGTGCGCAGCTTGAAGCACTCAAAAGCGTGGATGCTGTCGATCTTCTGACTATCCCAAGCTACACCATGCAGTACATGGGCATAAACTGCGGTAAGGAAGGCCCTCTTGCAGATGTGCGCGTCCGTAAAGCGCTTCGTTATGCACTGGATCTCGGTTCTATGATTGAGATTGCTTACTCTGGAACAGCAACCCTGGCCGATGGCCCTTACACCACGTCCTTGTCCTGCTACGTGCCTCCGGCATCAGAGGATGAAACATATACCTATGATGTCGAAAAAGCCAAGGCTTTGCTTGCCGAGGCTGGATATGCAGATGGCTTCGAAATTAACCTGTGGGCAAACGAGAACCAGTCCCGTATTGACATGTGCGAAATGGTTCAAAATGCATGGAAGGAAATCGGTATAACTGCCAATGTGCAGATAATGGAGTTCGGCAGCTACCTTGAAAAGCTTGCTGCTGGCGAACAAGACGTATTTTTCCTTGGCTTTGTTTCTGCAGGTGATGATGGCGACTATATGCACGATATGTTCTACTCCAAGCTTGACTACACACGTAACAAGCAGGGTTATAAGAACCCCGAATACGACGAGGCCATTGACGCAGCAAGAACCTCATCTGACCCTGCTTTCCGTCAGGAATGCTATGAGAAGGTGCAGAGCATTTTGCGTCAGGAACTCCCGTGGATACCTGTAGCCTGCGGCACGTATACTTATGGCATTCGTTCCACGTTGACCAACCTTGAAGCACAGCCTGCAGGCAACCCTCACATTGCTTGGGTTGTACCTAAGGGCGAGTGAAACTTCACATGTGTATAATGTGATGGGTTGAACAATAAGCCGGCATTGCCGCTGCGGCTATGCCGGCTTGACTTTTTTCAATATTATGCACGTCCAATACTGACAGCTATGGTTACCTCAAGATGACGATCGGAGAGATATGATGAAAAAAATCATTAACGATGATAGGAATTGTGTACAGGAGATGTTAGAAGGGTATCTCGCTGCATATTCCGATCTTTATGAAAACTGCGGCATGGATAGTTGTGTGGTTGCAAAAAAACGCAGGAAAAAGGGCGTCACATTGGTTATAGGAGGTGGGAGTGGGCATGAGCCACTGTTTGGAGGATTTGTTGGTAGTGGACTGGCGGATGCAGCCGTATGTGGCAATATTTTTGCGGCACCCAACCCCAACATTATTTTTCAGACTGTGCAGCGAGTACACAACGGGAACGGAGTCTTATTTATATATGGAAATTATGCCGGAGACAATATGAACTTCGATGTTGCCGAAGAACTTTGCGAGATAGCCGGTATACAGACAGCTCATGTGCGCGTTTACGATGACTGTGCTTCTGCGCCTATTGACAGAATGGAGGATCGCCGTGGAATTGCAGGAGATGCTTTTGTAATCAAAATTGCCGGTGCTGCCTGCGATGCAGGGCTTCCGCTCGAAGAAGTTGTCCGAATTGCAGAAAAAGCTAGAGATCAGATCAGATCGCTCGGTATTGCTACACAACCCGGCACTGCGCCTGGGCGAAAGGAAGCAATGTTTGAACTGGGCGAAAACGAAATTGAATATGGAATGGGGTTGCACGGCGAGAAGGGGATACAGCGGACCCAGATGGCAAAGGCCGACGAACTTGTTGAATATATGTATACTGCCCTCAAGGCGGACTACGCCCTAAAAGCAGGCGATACGGTGTGTGCACTTGTCAATGGCCTCGGATCAACAACCCTAATGGAGCTTTCAATAGTATATAGGAAGCTTTACGAATTGTTAAATGCAGAAAAAATAAAGGTACATGATGGTGAGATAAAAAGTTGGTGTACCTGCCAGGACATGGGGGGCTTTTCCATTACGATTCTCAAGCTTGATGCAGAATTGAAGCGGTTTTATGATGAACCATGCCATTCGGCTTATTATTCTAAAGCAATAGACTGATGGAGAAGAAAATATGAAAAGTATTACGCTTGAACAAGTAAAGGAAATGCTCATATTTGTTGCACAGTCCATAATTGAAAACGAACCATTGCTCACAAAAGTGGATAGCGCAATCGGCGATGGAGACCATGGTACAGGAATGTCTCTAGGCATGGAAAAGGCAGCTGCACAGCTAAAGATAGCAGCCGCTCAGGACGTAGCTGGCTTATTCCAAACGGTGGGCATGACTATGCTCAACTGCATGGGAGGGGCGTCCGGGGTAATATTCGCTACCATGTTTTTCGGCGGAGCGAGCGAAGCGAAGGGGGAAACTGAGCTCACTCTTCCTATTTTATACCGTGTGTTGAATAAAGCAAAGGAACAAATCATGAAACGTGGCAAGGCCCAGCAGGGGGACAAGACTATGCTTGATGCTTTATGCCCCGCAGTTGAGGCCATAGCCGCCCACGCAGACGATGATATGCTTGTGGGACTACAGGCAGCGGAATCTGCCGCACAGGTTGGAATGGAATCTACTAAAAATTATGTGGCTAAGTTTGGCCGCGCAAAATCTCTTATGGAGCGCAGTATCGGTTATCAGGATGCCGGTGCCACTTCAGTTTGGCTGATTTTTAGCGCCATGCATCAATTCATAAGCACACTGTAAAGCGGAGGTTATTGATATGTACAACAGCAATCTGCCAGAAGTAAAACTCGGAATAGTAGCGGTTTCCCGCGATTGCTTCCCCAAAGAATTATCTTACACTAGATGCAAAGCGGTGGTAGATGAATACGGCAAGTATGGTAATATTTTTCGCGTAGAAGATGTTGTCGAAAACGAAAGAGACGTTGTGCATGCCATAGATACGCTCAGGGCTGCTGGCGTAAATGCACTGGTGGTTTATCTCGGAAACTTTGGCCCGGAAGCACCTGAAACACTGCTCGCAGAACGCTTTGATGGGCCTGTGATGTTTGCCGCTGCAGCAGAAGAACGTATTGCTGTTTTGAAAAGTGACAGAGGAGATGCGTTTTGCGGGTTGCTCAATGCATGCTATAATCTTGGGCTTCGTGGCTTAACACCGTATTTACCAGCATATCCCGTAGGTGATGCTGGAGAAGTTGCAGAAATGATTGCTGAATTTGTGCCGATTGCGCGCACGTATTTAGGAGTCAGGCATCTAAAAATTATAACATTCGGTCCAAGACCGCAGGACTTTTTTGCCTGTAATGCTCCCATTGCACCATTATACCGCCTTGGCGTGAACATCGAGGAAAACTCAGAACTCGATCTTTTGCTTGCTTTTGATAAACATGCGAATGATCCGCGGATTGGAGCCGTGGTTAAAGATATGGCTTGCGAGCTCGGAACGGGCAATCACATGCCCGATCTATTGCCTCAGTTGGCGCAGTTTGAGCTCACCCTTTTGGATTGGATGGAGGAGCACAAGGGAGCTGCCCAATATGTGGCGTTCGCCAACAAATGTTGGCCGGCGTTCCAACGTAGCTTTAAATTCGTTCCATGTTATGTAAACAGTCGGATGGCAAGGCGGGGAATTCCCATTGCATGCGAGGTAGACATTTACGGCGCTCTGTCAGAATACTTTGCTAACTGCGTAAGCGGAACCCCTGTCACGCTGCTTGACATAAACAATACTGTACCCAAAGAGATGTTCTGCTCCGCAGATAGGGCTCAGAAAAAGGGCTATAGTCAACGAGAAGTATTTATGGGGTTTCACTGTGGAAATACGCCCATATGCTACTTGAAACAAGCTGATATGAAGTACCAGCTTATCATGCATCGGGAAAATGAAGCCTCTGGAAAACCGAATCTTTCGCGGGGAACGCTGGAAGGTGCGCTGGTGGATGGTGACATCACACTCTTTCGCCTTCAAGCCAGTGCGGACGGGCGTTTGTCCTCATATATTGCGCAGGGTGAGGTACTGCCGATTGCCCCTTGCTCTTTTGGCGGCATTGGGGTAATCGGAATAAAGGGACTGGATCGTTTTTACCGCAATGTCCTGCTTGCTAAGCGCTACCCCCACCATGCAGTTGTAGCCTTTGGACATTATGGGAAAACAATATTTGAAGCGTTGCGCATGCTGCAAGTAAATGAAATAGACCATAACGTTATGGATCGCATGCTTTACGAAAACGAAAATCCGTTTTCAATTTAACGGAGTTGATTAGAAAGAGGTTATCAAATGGAAAAAAGAAGTGTGGTTATCGGCTGCGATAACGCAGCTGTAGAACTCAAAAAAACAATAATGGGAATTGCGCAGGGCATGGGCTATACCGTGGAGGATGTGGGAGTAGATGATGTTTCAGATCAGACATTATATCCAATTATTGCAGACCGGCTATGCCAACGCATTATCGATTCCGATTATAGCAAACTGGGCATTCTTCTTTGCGGTACCGGTATTGGCATGGCAATGACGGCCAATAAACTGCCGGGTATATTCGCCGCAGTATGCCATGATTCGTTTTCAGCTGAGCGTGCAAAGTTAAGCAATAATGCCAACGTACTTTGCATGGGTGCAAGAGTGATTGGTGTGGAATTGGCTAAGAAGATTGTAGCAGAATGGCTTCCATTGGAGTTTGTGGATGGAAAATCAACTCCGAAAGTGCAGGCAATGAGAGATATTGATGAATGTCATCGGAAGTAAGCGATATGAAAGAACTGATTCTCGGAACAAACCTGAAAATGTTTATGAACTTTGCCCAGACACGCTCCTATATAAGTCGATTGAATGAGCTAACTGGGAAGCTTAACCACGAACAACTAAGGTTGTTTGTAATTCCGTCTTTCACAGCGATCCCAGGGATAAGAACCATGGACGAAACGATAAAAATCGAAATCGGTGCGCAGAATATGCATTGGGAAGAACAAGGTGAATATACCGGAGAAGTTTCCCCCCGAATGTTAGAGGAATTCGGGATAAGCATTGTAGAAATAGGACATAGCGAGCGCAGACATAAGTTCGGAGAAACGAATGAAATGATACAGCATAAGGTGGATGCTGCAATCAAGCATGGGTTTACGGCCTTATTGTGCGTAGGGGAAACGGCGTTCGACAAAGAGAATGGGGTGTCAGATGAAGTATTATCCATGCAGATCAAAATAGGTTTGAAAAACGTTCTTAAAGAAAATGTGGAAAAACTGCTTGTTGCTTACGAACCGGTATGGGCTATAGGCATGGCGGGGGAAGTGGCGGCCCCAGATTATGTTGCAGCGCGTATGGTTTCTATTCGGAAGGCAATACAGACACTGTTCCCCGGTTGCATGGTACCTGTATTATTTGGTGGGAGTGTTAATGAGACAAATGCGCAGCTTTACTTGGAACAATCCAGGGCAGACGGTCTGTTTATTGGCCGAGCCGCATGGGATGCGGATCGTTTCTACAACATAATCACACAGCTTATGAAGGAGTAGCGGAAGCATAGCATTCCAAGGCAAAATAAAGTCAGCTGTAGAGAAAAGCATCTAAAGTAATGGCGATGAAAGCATCGAAAGTCAGCGAGCTTGAAGGCATACCCAAAAGCAGCGAGGTAATCCCGCTGCTTTTTGTTGTTCCCTATATTATTGATAAAATCTATTGGGTATTATAAAAAATGATATCATTTGCAAAGTCAATAAGCAATTTTTCGCGAACAATATTGCATTGCCCAAGGTGCATTTTCTTGAAAACCACAAATATATTCGTCGCTTTTTCGAAAAAATTGGCAGTTGCTGTTTTGTGTGCGGCTCAATTGTTCTGCATATTGCAAGGAGTTTTCTTGCAACATGCAAGGATTGACCTGAACAATAAACCGAATTTGCAGTAACACAAGGATGGAATTCTAAAACATCGAAGTAGGACAAGGGACCAATAAAACATTTTTAGCTTTTATGTATTGTAGGGCAGTATAAGAACATCGGAGCCAATAAAATGAATTATTCAATGCATGATATAAGAATAAATTATATATAAAAACTTAAATATAATTATTGATTGAGATTGCACTTGAAAAAATATATTCTTGTGCTAGAATAGTGGAGCGTTCCCATCATGAACTATTAAGGAGCATTCAAAGAATGGAAAACTTGTTCTGGATTGGTTTTGCCGGAGCACTTGTCGCCGGCCTTTTTGCTGTTCTTCAGGCAAAAAAGGTTCTCTCTTACTCGGAAGGAAACGAAAAGATGCGCAAAATTGCGGGAAGTATTCGCGCAGGCGCAAACGCATATTTGAAGCAACAGTACACAACGGTATCAAAAGTGTTTGCTGTTGTTTTTATTATTTTGGTCGTGATCGCTTTTGCAGGCGATGGAAAAATTCTTTCAAAATTCACCCCATTTGCTTTCCTCACGGGCGGAATTTGGTCCATGCTGGCAGGGTACATCGGCATGAAGATCGCAACGAATTCCAACGCGCGTACTGCACATGCTGCTTCAGAAAGCTTGGATCATGGCCTTCGAGTTGCTTTTTCTTCCGGTTCCGTAATGGGATTTACGGTGGTCGGCCTCGGAATTCTTGATATTACGCTTTGGTTTTATATTCTCCACGGCATTTTTGGAATTGATGATCCGATTCAGTTGGGAAATATCATGGTCATGAACGGAATGGGCGCTTCCTTCATGGCGCTTTTTGCCCGTGTGGGGGGCGGCATCTACACCAAGGCAGCGGATGTTGGAGCCGATTTGGTCGGTAAAGTTGAAGCGGGCATTCCGGAGGACGACCCGCGCAACCCTGCCACGATTGCGGATAACGTAGGCGATAATGTTGGCGATGTGGCCGGAATGGGGGCGGATTTATACGAATCCTATGTCGGATCGATTTTGGCAACGTTTGCGCTTGGCGCCGTTGGCGGATATGGTTGGGGCGGTTTGCTGCTGCCTGTTGCACTGGCTGTCTGCGGGATCCTCTGCTCAATTATTGGGTCTTTCTTGGTGAAAACAAAAGAACACGCTTCGCAGAAGGCTCTGCTCAGAAGCCTTCGCACGGGAACTTATAGCGCTGCGATCCTTTCTGCGATTTTTGCTGCGCCGTTGACCTATTTTATCCTTGGAAATTGGGGCGTGTATATCGCAATCCTTTGCGGCCTCGCCGGAGGCTGTGCGATCGGTTATTTCACAGAATACTATACGTCCGACACCTACAAGCCCACCCAGGATCTTGCGGCCGCATCGGAGACCGGCTCGGCCACGATCATCATCGGAGGCATTTCTTTGGGCTTGAAATCCACAATGGCCTCCATTCTCATTGTTGCCGCAGCCGTGATCATCAGTTACTTTGCAGCCGGTGGCAGCACAACGATTGTGGATCAGGCCGGCGCGTTTACAGAGGCGTTTAACCGTGGCCTGTATGGCATTGGCGTTGCGGGTGTGGGTATGCTTTCCACTTTGGGAATTACGCTTGCAACGGACGCATATGGCCCTGTTGCAGATAACGCCGGCGGCATCGCACAGATGAGCGGAATGCCGGAGGATGTCCGCCGCCGCACCGATGCGCTGGATTCGCTTGGCAACACAACCGCAGCTACCGGCAAAGGGTTTGCGATCGGTTCTGCTTCGCTGACGGCGCTTGCGCTGCTTGTATCCTATGTCGACATCGTACAGGCACGCACCGTGGAAGTATTGAACTTCACGCTCACAAGCCCTACGGTTCTTGTAGGCATGTTTATTGGCGCTATGCTGACGTTCGTATTCTCGGCATTCACGATGGGGGCGGTACAGCGCGCCGCGGAGTCCATCGTAGTGGAGGTGCGGCGGCAGTTCCGCGAAATTGCGGGCATCATGGAGCATAAGGCGGATCCGGATTATGCTTCCTGCGTTTCACTCTGCACAAAAGGAGCCCTGCGCGAAATGGTTGCCCCGGCGCTGCTTGCAATTGTCGTCCCCATCGTGACGGGCCTCACGCTTGGGCCAACGGGTGTGGTCGGTTTTTTGGGCGGCGTATCTGTGACTGGGTTTGCGCTTGCAGTCTTTATGTCCAATGCCGGCGGCGCCTGGGACAATGCAAAAAAATATATTGAAAGTGGCCATCATGGCGGAAAAGGCTCCAAACAGCATAAGGCCGCGGTTGTGGGCGATACCGTAGGCGATCCTTTTAAAGATACCGCAGGCCCGTCGCTTAACATCCTGATTAAACTCTGTTCTACGGTTTCGATTGTGTTTTCAGGATTGACGGTTTCCTTTTACCTGATCGGCCTTCTGTAAAACGATCCGGAAAAATCAAAAAAAGCTGCCCGCATGATGGTATCAGGGGGAATGGTAGCATTGCCTGAACGCCCCATGCGGACAGCTTTCCGTTTTATTAAAAATATTGAATCAGACGGGAACTGCAATGCTGCATAACAAAAACTCCCATCGCTTTTTCGCTGTAAGCCGGAGAAACTAACCGCATATAGAGCTTGAAAGGAGTGAGCAAAATGAAAGCGGCAACCTTTGTAATCGGAATCGCGGCAGGCATGGCAATGGCTACGGCAGGCGTTATCGCGATGTATCCGGACGTTTCGAGACGCATGATGCGCGATTCCAGGCGCGCGCTGCGCTGCGGCAGGCGTGCGGTGGGGCAGATCGGCAACCTGTTCGGTTAAACGCCTTGCTTTGCAGAAAAATGCGGATGGCCCCGGCGTCATCCGCATTTGTATTTTGTGCTGGAATACGCTATAATGAACGCATGAAAAATATGTCAAGCAACATGGAGGTACGAGATGACGGATAACACAAACGAAACCATGCAATTCCGCATCCCGCGGGAGAAAAACACCGCAAACGAAGTGCTCATGCGCGTCTATGCCGCCATGAAAGAAAAAGGGTACGACCCAATTAATCAAATTGTAGGATATCTGATTTCGGGAGACCCGACGTATATTACCAGCTACAATAACGCGCGCTATCTGATCCGCATGTTGGAACGGGACGAGCTGTTGGAGGAGCTTGTGCGTTTTTATGTAAATGCACCGGAGCACCAGGACCAATCGGGCATGGAGCGGTAACGGCATGCAGAGAGTATTGGCGCTGGATGTGGGCGACAGACGCATTGGCCTTGCGGTAAGCGATGCGCTCGGCATTACTGCACAGGGGATCGAAACGTATACGCGCACAGGCGATTTGGAGAAGGATGCGGCATATATCCGCTCTGTCGCGGAAAAATACCGCCCCGTTCGCCTGCTGTTCGGAATGCCGCGCAACATGGATGGCAGCTATGGCTTTCAGTCTGAAAAGGTGCGCGCGTTTGCAGATGCGGTTCTTGCAGAGTGGGATGGCGAGCATGTGTTTTATGATGAACGCTTGAGCACCGTTTCTGCGGAACGCGTGCTTTGCGAGGCGGAAATGAACTGGCAAAAACGGCGCAAGGTGGTGGACAAGCTTGCGGCAACCATCATTTTGCAGGGCTATTTGGACGGGAACCCAAAACTCTGAACAATAGGAGAACGGCATGGAAGAACGGTTTGACGAGGTTGTTTTGCTGGATGAAAACGGCGAGGAGGCGCGCTTCTCGCATATCCTGACGTTCCTTTATGAGGGCGAACGCTATGTTGCGCTTGAACCGATTGAGGAAGGTGCAGAGCAGCCGGAAGAGGAAGAAGAAGCGGAGATTGTGCTCATGCACATCGTGCGCGGCGAGGATGGCGATACATACCAGCCGGTGGAGAACGAAGTGCTGCTGGACGAGGTGTTCGGCCGGTTCTTGGAACTGATGGACGAGTTGGATGAGGAGGAAGAATAAACATGTTTGCACCGAAGCTGTTCAAGGGGGCGCGCATTGCAATCGTCGGCCCGTCAAGTTCCGTCACGGCAGAACGCCTTGTGGAAGGCGTGGAGGCTATGAAGCGGCTTGGACTTGAACCCGTGGTATATGAGAGCGCGCGTTCCATGCACGGCTATTTCGCAGGCACGGATGCTGTGCGCGCGCAGGACATCAACGCTGCGTTCGCGGACAAGAGTATCGACGGCATCCTCGCAACGCGCGGCGGCTATGGCGGACACCGGGTACTCCCGCTGCTGGATTACGATATGATCGCAAAGAACCCTAAGTTTTTCGGCGGATACAGCGACATTACCGCCTATCACACGGCGTTCAACCAGCGCTGTGGGTTTGTGACCTACCACATGCCCATGGCCTGTGCGCTCCACGAACCGGATGCGTATACGCTTGCCTGTGCAGAGGCGATGCTGTTCGGCACGGAAGCGAATTATCAAAATCCCGAAGGCTACCTGCGGGAAACGCTTGTGCCCGGAACGGCGGAAGGCATGCTCTGCGGCGGGAACCTTTCGTTGCTCGCAGCTTCGCTCGGCACGCCGTGGGAGATTGACACGCATGGAAAGATTCTCTTTTTCGAGGATGTCGGCGAACGGCCGTACCGCATCGACAGTATGCTGACGCAGCTGCGCAACGCCGGGAAGTTTGCGGATTGCGCGGGCATTCTCATCGGAGATTTTTCCGACTGCGACCCGAAACCGGATGAAAAGACGCTTTCGCTTGATGTGCTGATCGATGAGATCGTGAAGCCCGCTGGAAAACCCACCATCAAAGGGGTGCGCTGCGGCCACTGCACGCCCACGATGTCCCTGCCGCTTGGCAAGCGTTTCCGCATGGACGCGGAAGCATGCATGTTCGGCGAGGTGGAATAGGGCGCGAATTTCGGCCGGAACGCAGCAAAACGCTTGCGTTCCGGCCTTTTTCGTGCTATAATCACCGATGGTGCATTGCGTGGAAACGGTGCGCCCGCGTAAAATTCAAATACGCACCCGCGCGGACTGCAAGGCTCGTGCCGCGGAAGCGGCTCTCTTGCGGGAGGATGTGCGGGGAGGAAAAAACGAGGAGGTATATTACCCATGTCTGTGATTTCCATGAAACAACTGCTTGAAGCCGGTGTCCATTTCGGCCACCAGACCCGCCGCTGGAACCCGAAGATGAAGGAATACATCTTCACCGAGCGCAACGGCATCTACATCATCGATCTGCAGAAAACCGTTAAGAAGATCGACGAAGCGTATTACTTCGTGCGCGATCTTGCCATGGATGGCAAGAGCATCCTGTTCGTCGGCACCAAGAAGCAGGCGCAGGAATCCATCGAGCAGGAAGCGAAGCGCTGCGAAATGTTCTATGTCAACCAGCGTTGGCTGGGCGGCATGCTCACCAACTTCAAGACGATCCAGGGACGCATCGCACAGCTGCGCAAGATCGAAAAGATGGAGGCGGACGGCGATTTCGCGTTCCTTCCCAAGAAGGAAGTCATCAAGCTTAAGGCGGAGCAGGAAAAGCTTGAAAAGAACCTCGGCGGCATCAAGGACATGAAGAAGCTGCCCGGCGCGCTCTTCGTGGTTGACCCGCGTAAAGAGCACATCGCAATTCTTGAAGCGCAGACCCTCGGTATCCCGGTGGTGGCCATCGTCGATACCAACTGCGACCCTGACGAAGCGGACTACCCGATCCCCGGCAACGACGACGCCATCCGTGCGGTTAAACTCATCGCTTCCAAGATGGCGGATGCGGTGCTCGAAGGCAAGCAGGGTGAGCAGATGGCGGATGAAGAAGCTCCTGCCGCTGAAGCGGAAGACGAGTTTTAATTGACGACTTTGATTCGGAAGGAGAAATAGATTATGTTTACAGCCAAGGATGTAATGTCGCTGCGCGAGATGAGCGGCGCCGGCATGATGGACTGCAAGAAGGCCCTTACCGAGTGCAACGGCGATATGGATAAGGCCATGGATTATCTGCGCGAGAAGAGCCTTGCCGCCTCCGCCAAGAAGGCTGCCCGTATCGCTGCGGAAGGCATCGTTTCGAACTATGTTTCCCAGGATGCGAAGCTGGGCGTGATCGTTGAAGTGAACTGCGAGACGGACTTCGTTGCCAAGACGGATGACTTCAAGGCGCTTGTGGCAAACGTTGCGAAGCTTGTTGCCGAAAAGAACCCTGCGGACGTGGATGCCCTGATGGCGGCAGACTGCGGGAACGGCACCGTTGCCGAGATGATTACCCGCGCTGTTGCCAAGATCGGTGAGAAGATCACCATTCGCCGCTTTGCACGCGTGGAAGCTGCAAACGGCTGCGTGGATACCTATATTCACCTCGGCGGCAAAATTGGCGTGTTGGTTGAGGTGGCCGGCGATGTTGCGGGCCATGAGGCCGCGATTCACGATGTTGCGATGCATATTGCAGCAGCCAAACCGGTTTGCATTTCCAAGGAAGACTGCAACCAGGAGGACATTGAGCATGAGAAGAAGATCCTCCGTGAGCAGGCTATGAACGAGCCTAAGCCGAAGCCCGCCAACATCATCGAAAAGATGGTGGAAGGCCGCATCGAGAAATACTACAAGGAAGTCTGCCTGCTTGAGCAGCCCTTTGTGAAGGATCAGGATCAGAACATCCGCACCATGCTCAAGGCGAACGGCGGCCTTGAAATCGTCCGCTTCTATCGCTTTGAAATGGGCGAAGGCCTCCAAAAACGTCAGGATAACTTCGCGGAAGAAGTTATGGGTCAAATGAACAAATAAAACCGAAAATGGGGGAACATCCAACATGTTCCCCTTTTTTGTATCAAAAACTGAAATTGTGGATGCAACATGCAAGCGTCGGCCAGGAAGGACAGAATAGGAATGGAACTGAAATATAAACGCGTTTCACTCAAACTCAGCGGTGAGGCTATGGGTGGTAGTGATACGGTGGATTTTGAGGCGGTGGAATGCATCGCAGCGGACATAAAAACGCTCAATGACGCAGGGGTGCAGGTTGGCGTGACAATCGGCGGCGGCAATATTTGGCGCGGCCGCAGCGCAGGCGATATGGACCGCAATAAGGCGGATCAAATGGGTATGCTTGCAACGGCCATCAACTCCCTTGCGATGGAAGCGGCGCTCCGGGGACTTGGCGTCCCGTGCAAGGTGCTTTCAAGCCTTCCGATGGAGCGCGTTTGCGACACGTTCACTTCCCAGCGCGCGGAAGAAGCGTTCGCTGCGGGCAAGGTGGTGCTGTTTGCGTGCGGCTCAGGGTTGCCGTTTTTTTCCACAGACACGGCGGCAGCGCTCAAGGCTGCGGAAACGCACGCGGATGTGCTGCTGCTTGCGAAGAATGTGGATGCAGTCTATTCTGCAGATCCGAACGTTGTGCCGGATGCCGAGCGGTATTCCCGCCTGACGTATGACGAAGTCATCGAGCGCGACCTGAAGGCTACGGATCTTACGGCAATTACGCTTTGCCGCGAGCAGCACATTCCAATCCTCGTATTTGCCATGAAAGAAAAGGGAAACATTCTAAAAGCCGTTCAAGGTGAGGACATCGGCACGCTGATCCACTGATTTGCTTTTTAGGCTTGTATCGGCGCGGGTTTTCCTTTACAATAAAAGTGATGTTTTACAGGAAATGGAGGCAGAAACATGGACGCTATCGCAACCGCAAAAGAAAAGATGGGTAAAACCGTCGCAGTGCTCGTGAAGGAGCTTTCCAGCTTGCGCGCCGGCCGTGCAAGCGCACAGGTGCTTGATCGCATTTTGGTGGATTATTATGGGTCCCCCACGCCCGTTAATCAGGTGGGCAACATCTCCTCCCCGGAACCGCGCCTTCTTGTCATCACGCCGTATGACCCGAGCGTGCTTAACCCGCTCGAAAAGGCGATCCAGAAATCCGACCTCGGCATCAATCCCTCCAACGACGGCAAATGCATCCGCCTTGTTTTTCCGGAACTGACCGAGGAACGCCGCAAGGAGCTTGTGAAGGCTGTGCGCAAAAAGGGCGAAGATTCCAAGGTGGCAATCCGATCCATCCGCCGGGATGCAATCGAGCAGATCAAGAAACAGAAGAAGGACGGCGAGGTGACGGAGGACGATCAGAAAAAGCTTGAGGAACAGGCGCAGAAACTGACGGATTCCACCATCAAGGATATCGATAAGATCATAGCCGATAAGGAAAAGGAGATCATGGAGGTTTGACCTGCGTTTTGGGGTGGGAGCTTTCCCGTGCGTGTGCCGCGCTTGAGGCGGAAGGTGTTGCGGTGCACTGTGTGGCCGTTTCAAGCCGCAAAGGTGTGAAAGGCAACGAATCCCGTGTGATCCGCCAACGCCAAACGGGCGCAGCGGAGGTCGAACTTGCCTATTCCGTGTTTAAAACGGACTTGGAATATCAGGAATAAACGGGATGACGGCGTTTGCCACGCCGTCATTCTTTTTCAGGGAGGCAACTTTGCAGATCGATATGGACAAAGAACGGCGGGAGCTTTCCGGGCATCTGCCTGCGCATGTCGGAATCATCATGGATGGAAACGGCCGTTGGGCAACCAAACGGGGCTTGCCCCGCGCGCTTGGCCACCGTGCCGGCACGGAACGGCTGCGCGGTATTATCCGGCTGAGCTCTGATCTCGGAATCCGCGCACTTTCGCTTTATGCGTTTTCAACGGAAAATTGGAAGCGGCCGAAAAACGAGGTTGATGCTCTGTTTGGCCTGTTCATGGAATATTTTACGAACGAAGTGGAGGAACTCCATGCAAACGGCGTGCGCATCCGCATGCTGGGGGATGTGAATGGCCTGCCTGCAAACGTGCGCGCAGCGGTGCGTGCGGCAGAGGAAAAGACGGGACGGAACGAGGGGCTCCGGCTCAATGTGGCGCTCAATTACGGCGCGCGGGCGGAGGCGGTGCGCACAATCCGCGCGCTTGCGCGCGAGGCTGCAGCAGGGACACTCAACCCGGAAGCCATTGACGAACAATTGCTGCTTGCGCGCCTGGATACGGGCGGCCTTCCAGAACTTGACCTCCTGATTCGCACAGGCGGGGAGCAGCGACTTTCGAACTTTCTGCTGCTGCAGGCGGCCTATGCGGAGCTTGCATTTGTAGATACGCTTTGGCCGGATTTTTCGGACGCGCTTTATATGGGAGCCTTGCGTGACTTTGCACAGCGCAGCAGGCGTTTTGGCGGCCTGCAATAAATGGGAGGAGGGAAAACCCATGCCGAAATTTGCAAAACGCCTTCTTGTTGCGGCGATTCTTTTGCTTGTGCTTGCGGCGATCCTGCACATGGGGGGATGGCTACAGTGCGCGATTTTCACGATCGGCGCAATCGCAAGCGTGTTTGAAATCAGCAATGCGTTCGAGAAGCGGGACCGTAAACCGTTTATGCTGCCCGCTTACCTGTATGCTGCGGGCTATTTTGCGCTCTACCGACTTTTCGGAGGAGAGGCCGTATGGCTGCTCGGCATCTTTATGGTGATGCTCGCTTTGATGGAACGCATCTGGAACCGCACGCGCACTACGGAGGATGCATTTTTTGCGCTGGTTCCGCTCGTATATCCGCTTGCGTTTTTCACGGCTGTGGCGATGGTGGCGGAATATGCCGGGGAGTATGACAAAAGCAGAATTGCGTTGTTTTCGATTTTTGCCATGCCGTTGATGGGCGATACGTTCGCCTACACCTTCGGCAGGCTCTTCGGCAAACGGAAGCTTTCCCCGGAGCTGAGCCCCAACAAAACCGTTGCAGGCGGCATCGGCGGCGTTCTCGGCGGCGCTGTGGGCGGAGTGCTTGTGTATGCGCTCGAAGGGCTGTATCCTGCAGGCGTCTCCTTACAGGCGCTGCTTGTTCTGGGACTTTTTTGCGGCGTGTTCGGCCAGTTTGGCGATCTGTTTGCTTCGGCCATCAAACGTTGGGCGGGCATCAAGGACTATAGCCGCATTTTCTCCGAACACGGCGGTATGCTTGACCGTTTGGACAGCGTTCTCTTTTGCGCCCCGATCGTTTACGCTGTGTTCAAAATTATGGGAGTATAATAAACTTGAGTATGAAAACCATTGCGGTGCTTGGCAGCACAGGCTCCATTGGCAGGCAAACGCTGGAGGTGTTGCACGCGCATCCGGAGCTTGGGCAGGTTGGCGCGCTTTGCGCACATGGAAACGCGGAACTGTTGCTTGCACAGGCGCTTGCGTTTTGCCCCGCATTTGTCGGCATTGCGGATGAGGCTGCGGCAGATGCGCTCCGGCCGTATCTTCCGGAAGGGACGCATTTGGAAGTTGGCCCGCAGGCCGCGACCGTCGCAGCTGCGCTGACGGAGGTTGACACGGTTGTGAACGGGGTATCCGGCTTCGTAGGCACGGAACCGCTTCTTGCAGCGCTTCGCGCACAAAAAACCGTGGCGCTTGCGAACAAGGAAAGCATCGTCTGCGCGCATAAGCTCGTGGATGAGGCGCTTCGGTACGGTGGAAAGATTGTGCCTGTGGACAGCGAGCAATCCGCGATTTTCCAATGCCTTTGCGGCGGCGCACACAGCGAGGTAAAGCGGCTTTGGCTCACGGCTTCCGGCGGGCCGTTCCGCACGCTTTCCAAAGAACGGCTTTGCGCCGTGACCGCAGAGGATGCGCTTCACCATCCAACGTGGAGCATGGGCGCAAAGATTACCATCGATTCGGCGACCCTGTTTAACAAGGGGCTGGAGATCATGGAGGCAAGCTATCTGTTCGGCATCGACGGCGCACGAATCTCGGTTTTGGTGCATCCGGAATCCATCGTGCATTCCATGGTGGAATTTTCCGATTCGAGCGTGCTTGCGCAGCTCTCAAGGCCGGATATGCGCCTTGCAATCCATTATGCGCTGGCTTGGCCGGCGCGCATGCCATCCGCATTTGGCGCGCTCAATCTTGCGGAGGCGGGAAAGCTCACCTTTGAAGCGCCGGATGAGGAACGATTCCCATCCATCCCGCTTGCATATGCGGCCCTTGCGGAGGGCGAAGTGCTTCCGATTGCCTATAACGCTGCGAACGAAGCGGCAGTAGCACGCTTCCGCAGTGGGGAAATCGGATTTTGCGGCGTGTTCCATGCGGTGGAATATGCAATGGCGCATATTTCGCGTGGCACAATCCGCACGTTTGCGGACATACTTGAAACCGACCGTGAGGCGCGAAGCCTTGCGGAGAAAGCGATGGAAAAGAAGATTTGACGACGTTTTTATCCATTTTGGCGGCGTTGCTCGTGCTTTCGGTGTTCGTTGTAGTGCATGAGCTCGGGCATTTTTTGGCAGGGCGGCTTTTGGGCTTCACGGTGTTGGAGTTCGCCGTCGGCATGGGCCCTGTAATCCTGAAAAAAGAAAAGAACGGTATCACCTATTCTCTGCGCGCGTTTCCAATCGGCGGCATGTGCCGCTTTTATGGCGAGGACGAGGAGGCGAAAGATGGCCGCTCGTTTTCCGCGCATGCGGTTTGGAAGCGCATCATCGTGGTGGCAGCAGGCCCGGTGATGAACATCCTTGCCGCCATTCTGTTTGCGACGGTTTCGCTGATGGGCTATGGCGTGTATGTGGATGTTCCTACGGTACAGGAGCTTGCAAGCGAAACCTCACCGGCGGCGCTGGCCGGGATTGAGCCGGGGGATGTGCTGCATGCGATCAACGGGGTTACGATCGAGAACTATGAACAGACCTCCGATTTGATCCTCGGTGCGAGCGGGGAAGAGATGACTGTGACCGTGGAGCGGGACGGCGTGCTTGTCGACCTTACTGTGCGCGATTTTTACAATGAAGCCGAAGGCCGCAACTTCATTGGAATCACCTATGGGTATGGCAGGGAACGGTATGGCCTGTTCCGCGCGATTGGCACTTCGTTCCGCTATGTCTGGGATATCTTTGCGGAGGTGGCGCGCTTCATTGGAAGCATCTTTACGCAAGGCGTAAAACAGGGAGATGTGGTTGGCCCGGTTGGCACGGTAACGATTATCGGTCAGGCTGTGCGTACCGGATTTGAAACGGTGCTTTACCTTTCTGTGCTTATCAGCGTAAACCTTGCGTTCATGAACCTTCTGCCTTTGCCTGCGCTCGATGGCGGTAGGTTGGTGTTTCTGCTGATTGAAGCGATTCGCCGAAAACCGGTTCCACCGGAAAAGGAAGGTATGGTTCATTTTGCGGGGCTGGTGCTGCTGCTCGGGCTGATGGTTTACCTGACGGTAAGCGATGTGCGCGGGCTGTTCAGCGGCCTGTTCGGCGGATAAATGCGCAAACAAAAGCCGGAGGCTTAAAAATGGGAAACGAAACGAAAGCCGTACGGGTTGGCGGAGTATGGATGGGCGCAGGCGCGCCCATTTCCGTGCAATCCATGACGAACACATATACGGGGGACGTGGAGGCAACCACAGCGCAGGTGCAGCAGCTTGCGGAGGCAGGCTGCGAGATTGTGCGCATGGCGGTCAATGACGTGCCTGCCGCCGCAGCCGTGCGGGAAATCCGCGCGCGTACACGGGTTCCGCTTGTGGCGGATATTCATTTCGATTACAGGCTTGCAATTGCCTCCATCGAAAACGGAATCGATAAGATACGCTTTAACCCGGGCAATATCGGCAGCGAAGCGAATGTGCGTGCGCTTGTGGACTGCGCAAAAGCGCATCATGTGCCCATCCGCATCGGCGTAAACGCAGGCTCGCTCGACAAGGCGCTGCTTGCGCGCTATGGCGCGCCGGTGCCTGCCGCGCTTGCGGAAAGCGCGCTTTCCCACGTGCGCATTCTGGAGCGAGCGGGATTTTCGGATATCGTCATTTCTGCCAAGATTTCAAGCGTCCCGGAAACGGTGGAAACCTACCGCCTGCTGAAGCAGGCGTGCAGCTATCCGCTGCATATCGGCGTGACGGAGGCGGGCGGAGGAGAGCTTGCGCTCATTAAATCCGCCGTGGGTATCGGGGCACTGCTGCTGGAAGGGATCGGAGACACGATCCGCGTTTCGCTTACCGGCGATCCTGTGCGGGAGGTCGTGGCGGGCAAGGCGATTCTGCAGGCGCTCGGCCTGCGCCGCGAAGGCGTGGAGATTGTCAGCTGCCCAACCTGCGGCCGCTGCAAGAACCTTGCGGCACATGCGGCGCTTGTGGAACGCGTGGAACGGGAATTTAAAAATGAGAAAGAATACATAAAAATTGCGGTAATGGGCTGCGCGGTGAACGGCCCGGGCGAGGCGCGGGAGGCGGAGATCGGCATCGCCTTCGGCCGGACAAATGCCGTGGTGTTCAAGCGCGGGGAACAGGCTTTTGCGGGCGAGTTGCCCGGCACGGCGGAGCGTTTCCTTAATGAAATCAGGAGCATGCTGGAAGAACGGAAAAAGGAGCGGGCGTGATGCAGCGGGACGATCCTTATGGCCTTGCAGAATTCGGCGCAGAGCTTGCCGGGGCAAAGCTTTATAAAAACGAAAAGCGGCTTGTGGCTGAGCTTACCCTGTCGCGGCTGATCGGTGCGCGGGAAACGGAGCGCATTTCTGCGCTTCTCGGTGCGGCTGTGCCGGACTGTGCGGTGGAATTGCGCGCGGCAAACGCGGCGGCGCTCATGGCAGAGGGGGCGTTATCCACCGTGCTTGCAGAAAGCTGGACACATTTTTCGCCCCTGATGCGGCCGGTTCTCATCAATGCCGTTTGGGAACAGGCGGAACCGGGTTCCTTTGCCGTACATATCCCGGAAAAGCTATATGAAGCCGCGAAAACCTACAACGGCGCAGCCCGGTTGACGGAATTTGTGCACACGTTTTACGGTTTGGAGATACAGGTGTGCCTTGTACCGGATGCTACCCTGCAAATGCCGAATCCCGAGCAGACAGCGGAACCTGCGCGTGGCATGGCGGAACGCGGGGGCAGGCAGGAGCAGCCAGAGCGCAGGATGCAGACACAGGCCGGAACAAAGAAGGCTGCGCCCGCGCGCGGCGGCGCAAAAAAAGCAACGATCCCGAAGGATGCGGTGCTGCTCGGCACGCCTGCGGGCACGAAGCTCATGCCCATGCAGGAGGTTAATGAAGAATCCGGAACCGTTACCGTGCAGGGCGAAATCCTTTCTATGGATGTGAAACTGCGGAAGGACGAAAGCTTCATCGTGGCGCTTTATCTTTCCGATAAAACGGGGACGCTCCCGCTTAAGCTTTTTCTGCGCAAGGAGGAAAAGAGCATTGTGGAGCGCATCGAAAAATGCAGGAAGGACGGGAAATGGCTTGTTGCCCACGGGCGGTATGCGCGCGATGATTTCATGAGCATGCACTGCGTGTTCCCGAACTGGTTGTACCTTACAGAACCCATCCGCCGGGAAGACAAGGCTGAACACAAGCGCGTGGAACTGCACCTTCACACGAAGATGTCCTCTATGGATGGGCTTGTTGACCCCAAAGAGGCGATTGCGACTGCCGCGCGCTGGGGGCATAAGGCCGTTGCAATCACGGATCACGGCGTGGTACAGGCATTTCCGACGGTGGTGGCCGCAGCGGACAAGCTCGCGAAAAACGGGCAGGATTTTAAAGCCATTTTGGGCGTGGAAGGGTACCTTTTGCCGGACTGCGCTCTGATCCCGATGGAAAATGACTTTTGCACCGTGGGACTTACGCTTGGCGGCGGCGTGCATAAGGATGGCGTGTTTGAAATTGCGGCTGTACGCGACAGGCCGGGCGAAGAAACGATGCGTTTTCATACGCTTGTGAACCCTGCGATTCCTTTGCCACAGGCACTCGCCGCCGAGACGAACCTCACGCAGGCGGAGATCAATGCGGCACCGCTGCTGGGCGAAGCGCTCCATGCGCTTTTGGAGTTTGCCGGGGATGCGCACATCGTATTCCACGGGTCTGAAACGCTGCTCCCCATTTGGAAAAAGGCGCAGTCGCTTTCGATTGACCTTCCTTCGCAGTGCGTGAATACTGAAATGCTCACCCACTATCTGTTCCGCGCGCTAAAGGATACGGGGCTTGCAGCGGCCTCTGCAGCGGCAGGGCTGCCCGTGCCGGGCGCGGGGGCTGTCCAGATGGCGGATGCGGTGCGGGCGCTGCTCGGGGCGCTTTCATCGCAAATGCGTGAACGCAACGTGCGCCACCTGCCGCTTACGAACATTGTGCCGCGCGAGCGCGTGAAGGGGCAGCGCAACACGTATCACATTATCCTAATCGCAAAAAATCACGAAGGGCTCAAAAACATGTATCGCCTTGTGTCCTACGCGCATCTTGAACACTTGAAGGGCGTGCCGCGCATCCCGCGCAGCCTGCTGCAAATGCACCGGGAAGGGCTTATCATCGGTTCAGCATGCGAAGCGGGGGAACTGTTCCACGCTGTGCTTGCGGGAGAGCCGCATGACAAACTCGTGGAGATTGCAAAGGAATACGATTACCTTGAAATCCAGCCCATCGGCAACAATGCTTTCCTAGTTCGCAACGAAACTGTAAAGGATGAGGAAGGGCTGCGTGATTTGAACCGAAAGATTGTTGCGCTTGGAGATGAGCTCGGAATCCCCGTCGTTGCAACGGGGGATGTGCATTTCCTGAACCCTGAGGACGCGATCTACCGCGCCATCCTGATGAGCGCACGGGATTTCAAGGATGCGGAGCAGCAGGCGCCGCTGTATTTTAAGACCACGGACGAGATGCTCGAAGAGTTTTCGTATTTGGGGGAAGAAAAGGCTTTTGAGGTTGTCGTCACAAATCCGAACGCAATCGCTGATTCGTGCGACAGGCTCAAGGCGTTTCTTTCTGAAAAAGGAACGTATGCTCCTACGTTTGAAGGAGCAAACGAAGAATTGCGCGGCATGGCGGAAAAGCGCGCGCACGAAATTTATGGCGATCCGCTGCCGGAGGTGGTGCAGGCACGCCTTGAAAAAGAACTGAATTCCATCATCGGCAACGGCTATGCGACGCTGTATCTTCTGGCACAGCGGCTCGTGCACAAGTCCAACTCGGACGGCTACCTTGTCGGCTCGCGCGGTTCGGTAGGATCATCGTTTGTGGCTACGATGGCGGGCATCACGGAGGTGAATCCCCTCCAGCCGCATTATGTGTGCCCCAACTGCAAACACAGCGATTTCAACATAGACCGCACGAAGTATGCATGCGGCGTGGACATGCCGGATGCAGACTGCCCCGTGTGCGGCACGAAATACAAAAAGCTTGGCTACGAGATCCCGTTTGAAGTGTTTCTGGGCTTCAAGGGCGATAAAACGCCCGATATCGACCTGAACTTTTCCGGTGAATATCAGCCGGTTGCGCATAAGTACGTGGAGGAAATGTTCGGCGAAGGGCATGCCTTCCGTGCAGGCACAATTTCCGGCTTGCAGGATAAGACGATTTACGGCTACATCAAGGGGTATTGTGAGCAGCAGGGCGTGAGCTTTAACAAAGGCGAGACAGAACGCCTTGTTGCAGGCTGCGTGGGCGTGAAGCGCACCACGGGCCAGCACCCGGGCGGCATCGTTATCGTGCCGCAGGAAAACGACATTATTGAGTTTTCCCCTGTGCAATACCCCGCGGATAAAAAGGAAAAGAACACGATCACCACGCATTTTGATTTCCATGCAATGGACGACCGGCTCGTGAAGCTTGATATTCTCGGGCACGATGACCCGACGGTGCTTCGCATGCTGGAGGATCTCACCGGCATCGACCCGAAAACCATCCCGCTGGACGACCCCGACACGATGGAGATTTTCCGCTCCCTTGAATCGCTTGGCGTTTCGCTCGATGAACTGGGCTGCGACGTAGGCTGCATTGCGATCCCTGAATTCGGCACAAACTTTGTGCGCGGGATGATCATGGATACACGCCCCACAACGATGGAAGAACTCGTGCGCATTTCCGGCCTTTCCCACGGCGAAAACCTTTGGCTTGGCAATGCACAGGATCTCATCGCAGCAGGCACGGCAACGCTTTCGCAGGTTCCCTGCACGCGCGATGATATCATGAACTATCTCATTCTGCGCGGGGGCGATCCTTCCATGTCCTTTAAAACGATGGAAAGCGTGCGTAAAGGCCGTGGTGTCTCCCCGGAGATGGAGGAGGCGATGCGCGCCATTGACACGCCGGAATGGTACATTGATGCATGCAAGAAAATCAAATACATGTTCCCGCGTGCACATGCTGCGGCTTACGTGATGATGGCGTTCCGCGTGGCATATTTCAAGGTACATCTGCCGCTCGCGTTTTATTCCGTGTATTATACCGTGCGCGCCGATGCGTTTGACATCGCCGCAGCCTCCGGCGGAGCGGAGCGTGTGCTGAAAAACATCAAGGCGCTGCGCCAAAAAGATAAGGACAAAACCATTGAAACGAAGGAGAAGGATCTGCTCGTTATCCTTGAGGTGGTATATGAAATGAATCTGCGCGGCATCGAGTTGCTGCCCGTGGATCTTATGAAATCGAAGGCGAAGCGCTTTACGATCGAGGGCAATGCGATCCGGCCGCCGTTTTCTTCCGTTGCGGGCGTGGGTGAAAATGCCGCCATCGGCATTGAGGAAGCGCAGTCCGGCGGACCGTTTGGTTCGGTGGAGGACTTCCGCGTCCGCACAAAGGCCAACAGTGCCGTTGTAAACGCATTGCGGGAGCTTGGCTGTTTGGATGGCATGCCGGAAACGAACCAGCTCACCCTGTTTTAGCTATGGCCTGCACCCTGTGCCCGGCAAAGGCGATGGGGCCTGAATATAATGCTTGATTAAATTAGAATAAGCTGTTATAATTAATTTGTTGGTCAGCAAAAGCTGTATTTGAGGTTTGAAAGAGTGGGCGTTTCTCCCGCTCTTTTGTTTTGAGAGACTGGCTTTAAAGGCGGAGGAAGCGGATTGAAAATCACGGAAGCGGTAGATCGTGCCGTACGCGCAACGGTCGAAGCGTTAGGCTTTGAATTGGATGAGGTGGAGTACCAGAAGGAGCACGGCAATTGGGTGCTTACCCTGTACATCGATGCGCCGGACGGCGTTTCGCTTGACGATTGCGAGCGTGTGAGCCGCGCGGTTGATCCGATTCTGGATGAGGCTGATCCGATTCCGGACGCATACTATCTTTCCGTGTCTTCCATCGGCATCGACAGGCCGCTCCGAAAGGATAAGGATTTTGCCCGCAATGTAGGGAACAAGCTGGATGTAAAGCTCTATGCCCCAGTGAACAAAAAAAAGGAATTTGTGGGCACGCTCGTTTCGTTTGACGCGGATTCGTTCACCATTGCCCTTTTGGGAAAGGGCGGCGCAGCGGGCAGCGAAATGCGCATTGCGCGAAAGGATGCGGCTCTGGTGCGCCCGCATATCGACTTTGAGTAAACGCACGAAAAGCAGAGATATTATTTTCAGAAAGATAAACGGAGGAATCATCAATGAACGCCGAATTCATGGAGGCACTCAACGCAATTGAAAAGGAACGCGGCATCAGCAAGGATATTCTGATTGACGCGTTTGAATCCGCGCTGATCGCGGCATATAAGCGCAACTACGGCACTACGGGCAATGTGCGCGCCGTGGTGGATCGTGACACGGGCGAGGTGCAGATTTTTGCATCCAAAACGGTTGTTGAGCAGGTGGAAAACATCCATGCTGAGATCTCTTTGGAAAAAGCGCGTGCGATCAACCCGCTTTATGAGGTGGGCGACGTTCTCGAAGAAGAGGCGAATCCCCGCAACTTTGGCCGCATTGCCGCACAGACGGCCAAGCAGGTTGTGGTGCAGCGCATCCGCGAAGCGGAACGCGGCGTGATTTTCGATGAGTATGTTGAAAAGGAAAACGAAATCCTTACCGCCATTGTGCAGCGCGTGGAAAAGGGCGGCGTTTATGTTGAACTGGGCAAAACGGACGGCCTGATTGCCATGAACGAAACGATTCCGGGCGAGGAATACAACAACAATGACCGTATCAAGGTCTATGTGCTTGAGGTGCGCAAAACCAATAAGGGGCCGCAGGTGCTCGTTTCCCGCACGCATCCGGGCCTTGTGAAGCGCTTGTTTGAGCTTGAGGTGCCGGAAATTCAAACCGGTATTGTGCAGGTAAAATCCATTGCGCGCGAGGCGGGGTTCCGCACGAAAGTTGCGGTGTATTCTTCCGATCCGCAGGTGGATGCGGTTGGGGCATGCGTTGGCCAGCGCGGCATCCGCGTAGAGCGCATTGTAAACGAGCTGCACAACGAGAAGATCGACATCATCGAATGGGACAGCGACCCGGCCGTTTATATCGCAAAGGCACTGAGCCCGGCAAAGGTGATCATGGTTTACATCAACGAATCCGAAAAGGCCGCGAAGGTGATTGTACCGGACAACCAGCTTTCCCTTGCCATCGGCAAGGAAGGGCAGAACGCGCGGCTTGCGGCAAAGCTCACAGGGTGGAAGATCGACATCAAGAGCCAGACGCAGGCCGAGGAAGAATTGGCGCTTTATGACGCGGAGGCTGCGGAGGAAACGCAGGAATAAGGCTGGACAGGAGGTGTGCTATGACCGGCAAGAAAATCCCGATGCGGATGTGCGTTGGCTGCAGGCAAATGCGGCCGAAAAAAGAGCTTTTGCGCGTCGTGCGCACCCCGGAAAACGAGATTCGGCTTGACCGGACCGGCAAGGCTTCCGGGCGCGGCGCATATGTTTGCCCCGCGGTGGAATGCCTTGAAAAAGCGCAGAAGATCCGCGCGTTGGAGCGCGCTTTGGAACATAAGGTGGATCCTGAGGTGTTCGAGCGCCTTAAGGAGGAGATCACCAAGGGTGAATGAAACAAAGCTGCGCGGTGCGATGGGATTTGCCATGCGCGCCGGGAAATGTATTGCGGGCGACTTTGCCTGCGAGCGCGCGGTGAAGCGCGGTGGCGCGCGTCTGGTTTTGCTGGATGCAGCGGCCTCGGGAGCCACGCAGGAACGGTACTTCGGCATGTGCGAGCGCGCTGGTTTGCCCTGCTTCACGGTTGTGGATCTCGGGCGGGCGATCGGCAAGGACGGACGCATGGTGGCGGCGGTCACAGATGAACGGTTCGCGCAAATGATATGCGATGCATATGCATCGAACAAGAACGCAAATTAGCACGGGGGTGGCATGAATGGCGAAAGCAAAATTCATTGATTCGGCAAAAGAGCTGGAGCAGCAGGCGAAACAGCTCTTTGAGCGAATTAAAAAGACGCATACCGATATGGGTACGACACTGCAAGAGGTGCGCCGTGCCGAGGGTAAGCTCATAGAAAAAGAGAAGGCGGCCGAAAAGGAGCGCATCGAAACCGAACGTGCAGAGCGTTTGCGCGAATTGCTGGCCTCAGAAGGAGACCTTGCGTTCCACGTAGGCGAGCCGGACGAGGTGCAGAGTGCTGTACAGCAGGAGGAAAAAACTGCTGCAGCCGAACCGCCTGCGAAGCCGCGCGAAGAGCTGCCTGCGGCACAGGACGAGCCGGCGCCGGAAAAGGAAACGATGCCGATGCATAAAGAAGAAATACAAAAGGAAGAACCGCCCAAAGAGGCGCCGCAAAAAGAAGAGCCTCAAAAGACGGCGGAAAAACCTGCAAAACCGGAGCCGGAAAAGGTACACGCGCAACAGCAAAAAACGGCCGAACCCGTGAAGCCGGTGGAGCAGAAGCCTGTTGCTGAACCACGCAGGCAGGAGCCGCGCCAGCGTACGCAGAGCGGGTATCAGGCACAGCCACAGGCGCAGACCGCTTATCAGCAGCGGGGCAACCAGCAGCGCCCGGCAGGGCAGGGTGGGTATCAGCAGCGCCCGGCGGGGCAGGGCGGTTACCAGCAGCGCCCGGCGGGGCAGGGCGGTTACCAGCAGCGCCCGGCAGGGCAGGGCGGTTACCAGCAGCGCCCGGCGGGGCAGGGTGGGTACCAGCAGCGCCCGGCGGGGCAGGGTAGTTACCAGCAGCGCCCGGCGGGGCAGGGCGGTTATCAGCAGCGCCCGGCAGGACAGGGCGGTTATCAACAGCGCCCGGCAGCAGCGCCTATACCGGCGGCAGGAAAGGAGCAGCGTTCCTTTGATGCCAACAAGAGCGCACATACACGCACGCGGGATGATGAGCGCAACAAGGCGAAGAACAAGAAAACCCTCATGAAAGAATTTGCGCCCATGGCGCGCGGTTGGGATGAGGACGGCGCCTACGGTTCAAAGAAAAAGAAAAAGCAACAGGCTCCAATCCACAAACCGGAACCTGTAAAGATTGAGAAAGCGGTGATTACCTCGGAAACCATCACAGTGAAAGAACTCTCCGAAAAGATCGGAAAGCCGGCGGCGGAGATCATCAAGAAGCTCTTTATCCTCGGCATCATGGCAACGATCAATCAGGAGATCGACTTCGATACCTGCTCGCTGATCGCATCCGATTACGGAATTGAGCTTGAACACAATGTTGCCAAGACGTTTGAAGAGGTCTTGCAGGAGAGCAGCGATGAAGTGGATGAATCCACCGAGCTTGTTGAACGCCCGCCGGTTGTCACCATCATGGGCCATGTTGACCACGGCAAAACTTCCCTGCTCGATGCGATCCGCAACAGCAGCGTCACCGAGGGCGAGGCAGGCGGGATCACGCAGCACATTGGTGCGTACACCGTCACCTGCAACGGCCGCACAATTACTTTCATCGATACGCCAGGCCATGAGGCATTTACTTCCATGCGTGCGCGCGGCGCTCAGGTGACGGACATCGTCATTCTGGTCGTTGCGGCGGACGATGGCATTATGCCGCAGACCGTGGAGGCGATTAACCATGCAAAAGCGGCAAATGTGCCGATTATCGTAGCGATCAACAAGATGGATCGTGAAACCGCTAACCCGGAACGCGTCAAGCAACAGCTGACGGAGCATGGCCTTGTGAGCGAAGAATGGGGCGGCGACACCATCTGCGTGCCGGTTTCTGCCAAAACGCAGATGGGCCTTGACAGCCTCCTTGAAATGGTGCTCCTCGAAGCGGATGTGCTGGAGCTTAAAGCCAACCCGAACCGCCTCGCAAAGGGAACGATCATCGAGGCGGAGCTTGACAAGGGCCGCGGCCCGATCGCAACCGTGCTTGTGCAGAACGGCACGCTTAAAATCGGCGATACCATCGTTGCGGGCACGGCTTACGGTCGCGTACGTGCCATGGTGGATGATAAGGGTAAACGCGTCACAAAGGCGGGGCCGAGCCAACCAGTCGAGGTGCTGGGATTCTCGGAAGTACCCGCTGCGGGCGATATTCTCAACGTTGCCGAGATTGATAAGCTCTCGCGTCAGGTGGCGGAGGAGCGCCGCGACAAGCAGAAGGCCGAACAGCTCAAGAACCTTTCCAAGGTTTCCTTGGACGATTTGTTCAGCCAGATCGCGGAAGGACAGATCAAGGATCTCAACATCATTGTTAAGGCAGATGTGCAGGGTTCTGTTGAGGCTGTCAAGCAGGCGCTTGAGAAGCTTTCCAACGACGAAGTGCGCGTCCGGTGCATCCACGGCGGCGTAGGTGCAATCACGGGCTCGGATATCATGTTCGCATCGGCATCCAACGCCATCATCATCGGCTTTAACGTGCGCCCGGATGCGGCGGCACGTGCGGCAGCCGAGAAAGAAAAAGTGGATATGCGCCTGTACCGCATCATTTATAATGCGATTGAGGACATTGAAAAGGCGATGAAGGGCATGTTTAAGCCCGTTTATGAAGAAAATACGCTTGGGCGCATTTCGGTGCGCAACACCTTCAAGGTCAGCGGCGTAGGCACCATTGCGGGCGCCTATGTGCAGGACGGCAAGGTAACGCGCAACGCGCAGATTCGCGTCGTGCGCGACGGCATCGTGATTCACGAAGGTAAGATCGCATCCCTCAAACGCTTTAAGGATGATGCCAAGGAAGTTGCAGCCGGCTACGAATGCGGCATCGGCATTGAAAACTTCAATGATATCCGCGAGGGCGATACCATCGAGGCGTTTGAGATGGTGGAGGTCAAGCGGTAAAACACAAAACCGGCGGAAGGAGCAGGCAAGCCGCCTGCTCCTTCTGCAACAGCAAGGAGAACCATGGCAAACGTAAGATATGACAGGATTAATGAAGAAGTCAAAAAGGCCATCAGCGAGATTGTGCGTGAAATGAAGGACCCGCGCATCTCTCCGATGACGACCATCATGAGCGCGGAGGTCACGAATGACCTCAAACAGGCCAAGGTACGCGTGAGCGTCTACGATTCGGACGATGCAGTACGCGAAGCGTCCGTTGCGGCGCTCAACCGGGCGGCAGGATTTATCCGGCATGAGCTTGGAACCCATATTGAACTGCGCGCATTGCCGCAGCTGAAGTTTACGCTCGATAATTCGATCGAATACAGCGTGCATATCGCACAGATTTTGAATGACCTCAACAAGGATAAAAAAGAACGGCAGGACGAACAGGAACGCTGAACATCCTTGTAAAATGCATAAATCTTTCAAAAAAGGAGCGTGCGGCATGCGAGAGGACGCGCTGCGCAGCATTGCTGCGTTCATAAAGGAAAACGATGATTTTACGGTGGTTGCCCATACGGCGCCGGACGGCGATACGTTGGGCGCATCGCTGGCGCTCTACGGTGTGCTTGTGCGCATCGGAAAGCGTGCCGCAGTGGTATGCGAGCAGCCGGTGCCGCACACATATGCGTTCCTCCCCGGTGCAGAGCATGTGTTGCTTCCAGAGGATGCAAGGCAAACGGAACATGTGATTGCGGTGGACTGTGCTGACCGGGCACGCATGGGGGCTGCCCTCCGCCTGTTTGACGGGGCGCTGCACACCTGCAACATTGACCACCATCCAAGCAACGATTTTTACGCGGAATTAAATGCGGTGGATGATATGGCGGCAGCAACGGGAGAACTGATTGCATCGCTTGCAGAGATGCTTTTGCCGGAACTTGACGCACCCCTTGCCAACTGCCTGTATACGGCGCTTATGACGGACACCGGAAACTTTGCTTACAGCAATACGCGCCCGGAGACGTTCCATCTGGCGGGGCGTTTGCTTGCAGCGGGAGCGGACAATGCGGAGCTGAACCGGCTGGTATACCGCACGGTACCCTTTGCAAAACAGAAGCTTTTAGGGCGTGCTTTGGCGAACATGGAGCTGCTTTTTGAAGGGAAGCTCGGCGTTTCGTATGTGATGCAGAGCGACTTTGCAGCAACGGGTGCAAGCGAGGAGGATACCGAAGGCATCATCGACCATGTACGTGATGTAGAGGGCGTTGAAGCGGCGCTTCTGTTGCGCGAAACTCCCTCCGGTGCATTCAAGCTGAGCCTGCGCTCCAAAAAGGCTGCGGATGTGGGAGCGGTTGCACAGGCAAAGGGCGGCGGCGGACACAAACATGCTGCGGGATATACGGCCGAGGGACCGTTTGATTTGGTGCGTGCGGAAGCAGTGACCCTTTGCGAGCGCGCATTGAGGGAAGTATGGAAGGAATTGTAAATGTTTTGAAGCCGCCGGGTATGACTTCGTCGAATGCGGTGGCGGATGTAAGGCATCTTTTTGACATGAAGCGCGTAGGGCATACGGGCACGCTGGATCCCGGGGCAGCGGGCGTATTGCCGATCTGCCTCGGACGGGCTACGCGCTTGTTTGACTACCTTGTGGATAAGGAAAAGGAGTATTATGCGGAGGTGGCCTTTGGCTGCGCCACCGATACGCAGGATTCCTACGGCACGGTGATTGCATGTGGCGAAGGGATTGTCCGCATGGAGAAACTGCAAGCGGTGCTCCCGGCGTTTATCGGCGAGATTGAGCAGGTCGCGCCGATGTATTCCGCCGTATGTGTGGATGGAAAGCGGCTTTACCAGCTCGCCCGCGAAGGAGCGGAGGAGATCCGAAAAACACGCCGTGTTCTGGTGCATGCTTTGGAGCCTGTTGCGCAGACGGGGGAAAACCGCTTTTTGCTGCGCGTGCAATGCTCAAAGGGCACGTATGTCCGCACGCTCTGCCATGATATCGGCATGGCGCTCGGCATCCCGGCACACCTTTCATTTTTGCTGCGTACGCGTTCCGGTGCGTTCGATGTGGAAGGGGCATACTCCATCGCGGAGTTGCGGGAACTGAAGGAAGCTGGGGCGCTTGCAAGCGCAGTCGTCAGCGTGGAGCACGCACTGCTCCATTTGTCAGAAGCGCGTCTTGACGGCCTTTCCGCACGCAACGCACGGCTTCTGACAAACGGTGCGGAGATCGCGCACCCTGCGCTTGCAGCCTTGCCGGAGAATACGCCGCTTCGCGCTTATGCCAACGGCGCATTTTTAGGCGTTGGGTTGATCGAGGCAGGAAAGCTGCACATTACTACGTTCTTTGGGGAGGAAGCGGAGCATGGAAATTAAAGCGCAGGGAGCGGTCGTTGCCCTTGGCACGTTCGATGGCGTGCATGCAGGCCATCGCGCGCTGATCAGCGAGGCGGCCGGGCTTGCGAAGGCGCTCCATGCATCGCCGTTGATTTATACGTTCCGGAATCATCCCTTGTCCCTGTTTGGGCGGGAACCCCGGCTGCTGATGACGCCGGAGGAGCGCATTGCCGCGCTTGCAGCAACCGGAATTCCCGTTGCCGCAGATGCGTTTGACGCACAGCTTGCAGCGACACCGCCGCGGGATTTCGTGTGCATGCTTGTGGAGCGCTTTGCGCTGCGCGGGGTTGTTGCCGGGTTCAATTATACCTTTGGGGATCGCGGCGCAGGGGATACCGCGCTGCTCAAAACCCTTGGGGAGGAGTTGGGGATTGCCGTGCGCGTACTCGGCCCCGTGTCCTATGAAAACGAACCGGTTTCCAGCACACGCATTCGGGCCTGTCTGGAGCAAGGGGAGTTGGAAACGGCAAATGCAATGCTGGGCACATGTTATGCGCTGTCCGGAGCGGTGACGGCCAACCGCCGCATCGGACATGCGCTCGGCTTCCCAACGGCGAACCTTGAAGGATATGGCAACAAGGTATTGCCACTTTCAGGCGTATATGCTGCGCGTGCATTTGTAGCGGGAGAGGCGTTTAACGCAGTTACAAACGTGGGCAACAATCCAACGGTGGAAGGCCGGAACACCACGGTTGAAACGCACCTGCTTGACTTTGAACGGGATATTTATGGCATGCCGCTGCGGGTGGAATTTGTGGCGCGGCTGCGCGGCGAGGTGAAGTTCCCCAGCAGGGAAGCGCTTGCAGCGCAGATTGCAGCCGATGCCGCACATGCGCGCGCAATTTTGAAATAATGGGAGAAATGGCGGTTTACAAGCCGCCTGTGTTATGGTATACTTCCATGGTGCAAGAACCGTTAGCTGTGTTTTGCGACACTCCGACGCTTGACTCGGTTCACGGCAATTAATTTTTAGGAGGAAATTTTCAATGGCAACCAAACAGGAAATCATCGCGGAATATCAGATTCACGAAGGTGACACGGGGTCTCCGGAGGTTCAGATCGCGCTTCTGACCGAACGCATCAACCACCTCAACGAGCATCTTAAGCTCAACAAGAAGGATCACCATTCCCGCCGCGGCCTTCTGCAGATGGTCGGCCGGCGCCGTGGCCTTCTGAACTATCTGAAGGATACGGACATCGAGCGTTACCGTTCCATCGTTGCACGGCTTGGCCTGCGCAAATAAGAATAACGCGAAACCAAATGCCGGCGGAGGAAGCTCCGCCGGCATTTTTGCTTTAGTCGGGTATACTCTATTTTTCGTCCTGTCGATCTTCGCATTCCTGCAGCGCGGCTTCGAGCGCCGCAATCCGCATGCGCAGCTTCGTCAACTCCATTTCAACCGGGTCGGGCAGGTTTATCTGATCCAAATCAATTTGGTCGCGCGGCTTTGCGGAGGCGGTTGCACTGGGGCAATCCGGCACGGCAGAGCAATCCTCAGCACCGGGGGTGCAGGCGGGCGTTCCATCCGGCGTGCGCGGGCAGCCCGCGATTTTTACAACATGCCCTGGTACGCCCACAACGGTCGCATAGGGCGGCACATCCTTCAGCACGACCGCACCTGCGCCGATCTTTGCATAGTCGCCGACGGTGATGGGGCCGAGCACCCGCGCGCCCGCAGCAACCATTACGTTGTTCCCGATGTTTGGGTGGCGTTTTCCGGTTTCCTTGCCGGTGCCGCCAAGCGTTACCCCCTGATAGAGCGTTACGTTATCCCCTATGACCGTTGTTTCACCGATAACCACGCCCATACCATGGTCGATAAACAGCTGCCTGCCGATGATTGCGCCGGGGTGAATCTCAATACCCGTGAAGAAACGGGAAAGCTGAGAAATGGCGCGCGCAAGCATCTTCATGCCATGCGTATGCAGAAAATGGGCTGTGCGGTGGTTGCGTACCGCATGGAAGCCCGGATAGCAGAGAAAGACTTCAAAGCCGCTGCGCGCGGCTGGATCGCGTTCCAAAACACAGCGAATGTCACTTTTTAACCGTTCAAACATGCATCGTTCTTTCCTTACCTGATGATCTGTGCTATAATACCACAAAATTATATATTATGGAACCATAATCACACTTGCGGCATGTCGCACAGAATATAATATGTGCCGTGTACCGCATGCGTCTCATTTGGGAGGACAAGAAGTATGGAGCGGATTGCCACAGGACTTTCCGAGCTGATCGGCCGCACACCGTTGATGGAGCTGCAGGGATATGAAAGAGCCGTGGGCGCGCCTGCGCGCATAGTTGCCAAGCTCGAATGCTTTAACCCTGCGGGGAGCGCGAAAGATCGCATCGGCCTTGCGATGATCGAAGATGCGGAGCAGCGGGGGCTTCTCCAGCCCGGCGCGGTCATCATTGAGCCTACAAGCGGAAACACGGGGATTGGCCTTGCTTCGGTTGCGGCGGCAAAGGGGTACCGCGTGATTCTTACGATGCCGGATACCATGAGCGCGGAACGCCGTAGCCTGCTTGCAGCCTATGGCGCGGAGCTTGTGCTGACGGAAGGTGCGAAAGGCATGACGGGAGCAATCGAAAAGGCAGAGAAGCTAGCGCAGGAAACACCCGGTGCGTTCATCCCCGGACAGTTTGAAAACCCCGCGAACCCACGGGCACATTATGAAACGACGGGCCCGGAAATTTGGGCGGATACGGATGGAAAGGTGGACATCTTTGTTGCGGGTGTGGGTACCGGAGGCACGATCACAGGTGTGGGACAATATTTGAAGGAAAAGAACCCTGCTGTGCGCGTGGTGGCTGTGGAGCCTGCGGGTTCGCCGGTGCTTTCGGGCGGAAAGCCGGGGCCGCACGGCCTTCAGGGCATTGGCGCAGGTTTTGTGCCGAAGGCACTGGACACCTCAATTTATGATGAAGTGATTTGCATCGAGAACGCGGCGGCAAACGCGGCGGCACGTGCCGTGTCACGTGCGGAAGGGTTGCTCGTGGGCATTTCTTCCGGCGCGGCGCTTGCAGCGGCAACGGAGCTTGCAAAGCGTCCGGAAAACGCGGGCAAGCTGATCGTCACGCTCCTGCCGGATTCGGGAAACCGATATCTTTCCACAGGGATATTCGACTGAAAAATGCAATATGAAACAGGAAAGCGGGCAAATCAGCCCGCTTTCCTGTTTCCGCAAATCGACAATTGTCTTTTTTACAAGGGATGCAAAACGAAACGCGCAGGTCGCTGCGCTTGCTTGAAAGGCTGGCAGGGAGCAAATCTCACAGAGCTTTGCTTACAGCTCCGCCCGGAAGACCCCGGAGGTTTCCCCCCATGGATGGTATCCTGTGCCGATGCGTGCAAATCCGTATTTTTCATAAAACCCCACGTGGTCGCTGCACAGGTATAGATACGGGAACCCTGCGGCGCGTGCGTCCGCTTTGCCGCGTTCGATCAGAAGGCTGCCATAGGCATGACCACGGTGCGCAGGCTCGATATAAAGCGCACAGAGCCAAGGGTAAAGATCCATGCGGCTGATAAAATCGTTTGTAATGAGCCCCGCACAGCCAATGGTTTCACTGCCCTCTGTAAGCAGATACCATTGCGGCAGGGGGGCGGCGGCAGTAAGCGCGTGGCGAATGCAGTCGTCATAGACCATCCTGCTCGCTTCGCTGGCCCACTTCTCCTGAAAATAGGAAATCATGCGCGCTGCGCTTTCCGGATGTTCCCGGACGGAAATCACGTTCATTTTTAGAGCTCCTTTGTTTTTCTTCCAACATAAAGCAGGTGTTCCGCGAAGGGCAGTGCATCCGGAAGCTCACACAGGCGAATGCCGAGGCTGAGCCATTCCTGATATACTTCCTCCGGGGCTGCATAAAGCCGGTCCGAACACGGCGCAAAAAAGGATTCGCTTGAAAGAAAGTGCAGCGTTTCAAGCGGGAACTTCGCCATGAAGGGCAGCACATTCTGATGCCGCTCAAAATAAGCATCCGTAAACGCCCGGCCGGCAAAGGGCTTTTGCTGCACCAAAAGCTCAAACAGGTCGAGGATCCCGGGATTCAGCACGTCCGCCGGGTAATCCCGCATATCGTAAATCAGCCCTGCATACGAACCGATGAAGGCTGCAGCGATCGTTCCGCCAGGCTTCAGGCGGGAAAGCGCGGCACGCATGGCTTCCTCCCGTTCCTGCTCCTCCCAGAGGTGGTACAGCGGCCCCATGAGCAGGACATGATCAAACATCTCGTGCGTGAGCAAAGCGATTTCGCGCGCATCGCCCGCGAACGCTTGCAGAGAAAGGGACGCTTCTTCTGCTTTTTGCAGCGCGAAGGCGGCGTTTTCAGGCGAGAGGTCGCACAACGTCACCTCCACGCCCCGCTGTGCAAGTGCGAGCGCATAGCGCCCAGGACCGCCGCCAAGATCGAGCAGCGTGTCGCCCGGTTTGATATAGCGGGTGAGAAAACTCATGTTTATGTCGAATTCCAAACGTGCATTTGCAAGGCGTTCCCATTCTTTTTCCGGGTAGGAATCGTAGTATGCCTTTACGTTTGCCGTTGGCGTGCTCATGTGCAACCCTCCTTTGCGGTTAAAATTGTTCCGATTATACGCCGGCGTACATTGGATGTCAATGTAAAAAATCATATATTATTTGTTCCCACAAGATGAATAGGTGCTATGCTATACTGGGAAGCAACAGAACAGGATGAAAACGAGAAAGGGAAAAGCCATGTTTACAGAAACAGAGTATGCTGCGCTGCTTATGCGCCTTGCGGAGTTGGGTGAGGAGAAATTCCGTGCGTTCAACGAAAAGCTGATGCCGGGCACGACGGGAACCTATGGCGTGCGCATCCCATTGCTTCGCACGATGGCAAAGGAGATCATCAAAAACGATGCAAAAGGCTTCCTCGCCGTGGCGCAGGATGATACACACGAAGAACGCATGCTGCAGGGGCTTGTGATCGCAGGCATGCGCTGCCCGGAGGCAGAGCGTATGGAGTACCTTGGCACTTTCATCCCGAAGATCGACAACTGGGCGGTGTGCGATGTGACCTGCGGCAGCCTCAAGAGCGCTGCAAAGAACCGTGAAGCCTATTGGGCGTTTCTTGCGCCGTACCTTGCCTCCAAGCGGGAATTTGAGGTGCGCTTTGCCGTGGTGCTTCTGCTTTCGCATTTTATTGTTCCGGAGTGGATTGGCCGTGTGCTTGCGGTGCTCGCAGATATTTCACAGGAAGGGTACTATGTGAAAATGGCAGTTGCCTGGGCGATCTCCGTGTGCTTTGTGAAGTTCCGGGAGGAAACGCTTCTTCTGCTGGAAAATGGCGTGCTTGATGACTTTACACAGAACAAAGCAATCCAGAAATGCTGTGAATCGTTTCGCGTGAGCGATTCGGACAAAGCGTTATTGCGCGGGATGAAACGGTAACGGAAGAATCAAAGTTACACAATACGTAATTAAAACGGATAAGTTTGGAAAAATACGCCTCCAAGGCTTTACATGGGCTATAGTGTGGTGTAAAATGGACAAGCAAGCAACCACAATATTTTGGGCTGCAATGCATTTTAATTCATATATATAGTGCATTTGGGGGGGACACTGCTATGACACGCCTGAGCAAAAACGCCGTTACTGTGCTGGAACGCCGGTATTTGGCCAGAAACGAAGCATCGGAATTGATTGAAACACCGGAAGGCATGTTCCGCCGTGTTGCGGATGCAATTGCCGCCGGGGACAAGGCGTATGCTCCCGATGCGGATGTTGCGGCACTTTCGGACAAGTTCTATGAAATCATGACGGAGCTTTTGTTCATGCCGAATTCGCCCACGCTCATGAATGCGGGCAAGCCGCTCGGGCAGCTTTCCGCGTGCTTCGTGTTGCCGGTAGCGGATTCCATGCCGGAAATTTTTGAGGCGGTAAAGAATGCGGCGCTCATCCATAAGAGCGGCGGCGGGACGGGGTTCTCATTTTCGCGTCTGCGCGCATCCGGCGCGACGGTGCGCTCCACGGGCGGCGTTGCATCCGGCCCGATCAGCTTCATGAAGGTGTTTAACGCAGCGACCGAGGCCGTCAAACAGGGCGGCACGCGCCGCGGCGCAAACATGGGCATCCTGCGCGTGGATCACCCGGATATCGTGGATTTTATCCAGTGCAAAAAGGATACTTCAGAAATTACAAACTTCAACATTTCCGTGGGCCTTACGGAAAAATTCATGGAGGCCGTGGAGCGCAACGAGGAATATGACCTTATTGACCCGCGGGACAAAACCGTTGTGGCGCGCAGAAATGCCCGCGAGGTGTTCGACCTCATCGTGGATATGGCGTGGAACAATGGCGAGCCGGGCATTGTGTTTTTGGACCGCATGAACCGGGACAATGTCGTTCTGGAAGCTGCGGGCGAAATCGAATCCACAAATCCCTGCGGCGAACAGCCGCTGCTCCCTTATGAAAGCTGCAACCTCGGTTCATTGAACCTCGCGCGCATGCTTCGGGAGAAGGATGGCGCCTATGAAATCGATTATGCACTTCTCGGGGAAACGGTGGACGCCGCAGTTCATTTCCTGGATAACGTGATTGAAGTCAATAAGTATCCGCTGCCGCAGATCGAAGAGATGACGCTCGCCACGCGTAAAATCGGTCTTGGCGTGATGGGCTTTGCGGACATGCTCTACCGCCTTGGCATTCCGTATAATTCGGAAGAAGGCATTCAAACCGCAAACGATATCATGAGCTTTATCAACGAACGTGCGCACGCTGCGTCCATCGCGCTTGCAGAAAAACGCGGCGCGTTCCCGCTGTACGAAAAGAGCACGCTCGCCGCGGGCGGAAAGCCCTATCGCAATGCGACTTGCACTACCATAGCGCCCACGGGCACGATTTCGATCATCTGCGGTGCGTCCAGCGGCGTTGAACCGCTCTTTGCGCTTTCTTTCGTGCGCAACGTTATGGATGACGACGAACTGCCGCAGGTTGATCCTTACTTTGCGGAGGTCGCAAAGCGTGAAGGCTTCTATTCCGATACGCTCATGCGCCGCATTGCCAAGGAAGGGACGCTTGCGCATATCGACGAGGTACCGGAGCATGTGAAGCGCGTATTCGTTACAGCGCATGACATCTCGCCGAAATACCACATCCGCATGCAGTCCGCTTTCCAGCGCCACACGGATAACGCGGTTTCAAAAACCGTAAATTTCCGCCACGAGGCCACGCGGGAGGAAGTTGCGGAAGTATTTACGCTTGCCTACAAGCTTGGCTGCAAGGGGGTTACCATTTACCGCGACGGCAGCCGTTCCGGTCAGGTACTTTATGTGGGCGATAAGAAAAAGGAGGGGGCGGAGGAAGCTCCCATCGTGCGTGCGGTTACGCCGCGCCCGCGCCCGGAAATCACCCGCGGCATCACGGAAAAGGTGGTCATCGGGTGCGGCAACCTGTATGTTACCGTGAATTATGATGACGAAGGCATCTGCGAGGTGTTCGCAAACCTTGGCCGTGCCGGCGGTTGCCCGAGCCAGAGCGAAGCCGCGAGCCGCCTGATCTCTACTGCACTGCGCTCGGGCATGGACGTAAATGCCGTCATCGAACAGCTCAAAGGCATCCGCTGCCTTTCCACAGTGCGCCAGCGCGCGACGAACCCGAACATCAAGGTGCTTTCCTGCCCGGACGCCATTGGAAAGGTGTTGGAAAAGGTAGCCAAGATCAAGGCACAGGAGGATGCGGAGCGTCTGCATAGCGCCGTGATCCCTCCGATTGAAAAAGAGCCGCTTACCGATGGCTGTGAGATCATGGACGGTACATCCGCCCGGGCCGGTACGCCATGCCCTGAATGCGGCTCCAAATTGGAGCACGAGGGCGGCTGTGTGATCTGCCGCGCGTGCGGATACAGCAAGTGCGGTTGAAAACAGCATAAAACAGCATAAAAGAATGGGAAATCCTGCGCGCGGGCAGAAAAATGGTTTACAACCCGCGCGCATACTGCTAAAATATTAGATGGTGCGTTATGCGCCCTTCCTTGGCGCATTTCCATATTATGCGACCGCATCGAAATACTTCATTTATACCGTGAGGGGGAATCATCACACAATGAAAGATTACACCGCAGCAAACATCCGCAACATCGGTATCTTCGGCCATGGCGGCGAGGGTAAAACCACGCTTACCGAGGCCATGCTCTTCAACGCCGGCCTGCTTGAGCGCCTTGGCCGGGTGGAGAACGGCACCACGACCACGGACTACGATCCGGAAGAGGTAAAGCGCACGATCTCCATTAACGCTGCGCTTGCACCCCTTGAGTGGAAAGACGTGAAGCTGAATATCATCGATGCACCCGGGTTCTTCGATTTCTACGGTGAGGTTGCGGCGGCTATGGCGCTTGCAGATTCCGCGCTGATCGTGGTCGGCGCTGTTTCCGGTCCCGTTGTGGGAACGGAAAAAGCCATGGAACAGTGCAAGAAAACCGGCAAAGCACGCATGATGGTCGTGAACCAGATGGATCGTGAGAACGCCAATTTCGATAAGGTTATGGAAGCTGTGAACGCGAAGTTTGGGCCGAGCGTGGTGCCGATTCAGCTTCCTATCATGGAGAAGGGTGCGTTTGTCGGCTATGTTGACATTCCAAACATGACGGCTAAGAAGTTTGACGGTAAGGGCGAGAAGGAAATGCAGATCCCTGCCGCATTGGAAGGCCGCGCACAGGAGCTTTATGAAGCCCTCACCGAGGCTGCTGCAGAGGCGGATGAAGCGCTGATGGAAAAATACTTTGAGGAAGGCGAGCTTTCCCGTGAGGAAATCCTTACAGGTTTGAGCCTTGGCGTTAAGGAAGGCGTAATTACGCCTGTGTGTTGCTGTGCGGCGCAGCCGAACATCGGCATCCCCACGCTGTTGGACAATCTGGTAAATTATATGCCTGCGGCAAGCGAAGCAAAAGCTCCCAAGGCTGTGGACGCAAAAACCGGAGAGCCGGTTGAAATCAAGCAGGACGGCAAGTTTGCTGCACAGGTCATAAAGACGGTTGTGGATCAGTTCGGCAAGTATTCCATCATCAAGGTTTACAGCGGTACGTTGGATGCAGCTGTTACCCCTTACAACAGCAACAGTGAGAAGAGCGAGAAACCTGGCACGATTTACATCATGCGCGGCAAGAAGACCGTTCAGGTCGATAAGCTGATTGCAGGCGATATCGGCGCGTTGGCAAAGCTGCAGTTCACTGCGACCGGAGATACGCTTTGCGATGCTTCCGCACCTGTGAAATTTGATGCGATTGAATTCCCGAAGCCGTGCATCAGCCTTGCGGTCAGCGCGAAGAAACAGGGGGAAGAGGATAAGGTCTTTGCCGGCCTGAACAAGCTCTTGGAGGAAGATCCCACCATCACGCTTGATAAAAATGCCGAAACCGGCGACGTGCTTCTTTCCGGCCTCGGCGAGGTACACCTTGATGTTGTCTGCGCGAAGCTGAAGAATAAGACCAATGTGGAAGCGCAGCTTGCGGATCCGCGCATACCGTACCGTGAGACGATCCGGGCCAAGGCGGAGGCCGAAGGTAAGCATAAGAAGCAAACGGGCGGCAGCGGCCAGTTCGGCGTTGTAAACATGCGCTTTGAGCCCCTTGATAACGGTGAGGACTTTGAGTTTGTGAACGCGATCGTGGGTGGCGTGGTTCCGAAGGAATACATCCCTGCGGTAGAAAAAGGCACGCGCGAAGCCATGCGTAAGGGCGTCCTTGCCGGTTATCCGATGACTGGCCTCAAAGCAACGCTTTACTTCGGTAAATATCACCCTGTGGATTCCAAGGAAGTAGCGTTCAAGTCTGCTGCGCGCCTTGCTTATAAGGAAGCCTGCGCAAAAGCATCCCCGGCGCTCATCGAGCCGATCTATCACTATGATATTTTCGTTCCCAGCGATTACGTGGGCGACATCATCGGTGACCTGAACCGTCGCCGTGGCCGCATGTTGGGCATGCATCCTGTGGACGGCGGCACGAAGATTGAGGCGGAAGCGCCCCTTTCTGAAATGTTCAAGTATGCCACGGATCTGCGTTCCATGACGCAGGCGCGCGGTTCCTTCACCAGCGAATTCATTCGCTATGAGGATGTTCCGGCCAACGAAGCAAAGAAGATCATCGATGCAGCAAAGCATGAGGATGACGAGGAAGAATAAAAAAGAATCTCTTCAGGGGCATGTTGAGGGCGCGGAAAACCGCGCCCTTGCTATACAATGATGCAGTTAAAGTTTCCTATCGGTTGACAAAGGAGGCATGCGATGTAAGGGCTATCCTTGGCCACAAAACGCAAGAAACCTATCAGAATTATGATCCAAGAGTTCTGAGGTGACAGGCTGTGTTTATTGTGTGGCGTAGTGGCACAAAGGCAAGCGGATGCAACAATTTGCAGATTCTGCCTACCCTTTAAAGCTGTACGTGCCTTTACCAAGCACTGCAAATAAAAGAAAAAGCCAGATGAAAATCCGGCTTTAATCTTTGGCTCCCCCTGTTGGACTCGAACCAACGACACTGCGGTTAACAGCCGCATGCTCTACCGACTGAGCTAAGGAGGAACGGCACGAGTGTTATTGTACATCAGTTCCCAACATTTTTCAACCCCCAAAATTCGTTTTTACAAAAATATTTTGTGCGCAGAACACAGTGCCACACATTTTTATGAAAGCTGTATTTACGGTAAAGAAACGAACCACATTTTGCCCGCATGATCGCAGGCCTGCACGCAGATGCGTTTGACATTCGGCAAGGTTAGCGCTGTACCCGGCATGGGCATGAGCGCGTAAGCATGAGCCGTAAAGATGCCGTCCGGCGCAAGTTCTCCGGCGGCGAGATACGCAAGCTCTGCATCCGCACAGCCGTCAAAATAGACTTTGGCTGCGTCTGCCGTACGCTCTATGCGTATCGCAGGGGAAAAGGTGCCAAGCGGAGGAGTGTCATACAGAATGCGCAAGGCATGCCCTCCGTCAAAAAACGTGGGCTCGCTTTGGTTCACGAGCTGCCGGGCACGCAGAAGCTGCATTGCAACGGGAGAGGCATCTGCAACGAGAAAGCGCCTCCCAAGCTTTGCAGCAACCGCAGCTGTGGTGCCGCTTCCGGAAAACAGGTCGCACACGAGGTCGCCCGGCCGTGAAGAAGCAAGGAGGATGCGGCGCAGAAGCGCTTCCGGCTTTTGTGTGCCAAAGCCGGTGCGCTCAGGGTCGCGTTGATGCAGATGCTCGACATCATCCCAGACGTCGCTTGGAAAGATGGGGGTATCTTCGTAATAGGTATAGGTCTTACCGCCGGAGCGGATGGAGAAATATACGCGGCCAAGCTCATCTATGGAGCGTTTCATGTTGTTGCGCTTTTCGGGGCCACGCGGAACGCCGACAGCATGGATGTTGAAATAAACGACTTTTGACTTTCGGTAAAAGAGAATCGTGTCATGCTTGCGTGAAAAGTGGCGTGTGCTGCGCCCGCCGGATTTGTAAGCCCAAATGATTTCGTTCATGAAATTGGTTTGCCCGAAAATCTCATCCAGCATGAGGCGGAGATAGGGATTCATGCGGTAATCAATATGCAGATAAAGGGAACCATCCGGCGCGAGCATCCTGTGACAGGCTGTGAGCACGGCACGCATCATGGCAAGGTAATCCTCACGGCTAAGGGTGTCCGCATAAGCGGGGATCGTGAGGCGCGCTTTTTGGGAAGAAAGCTTTACCGAAAACGTATCACCCGTGCCAAATGGGGGGTCAAGATAAATAAGCGTTACGCTTCCTTCGTATTCCGCAGCAAGCGTTTGTGAAAGCGCTTCTGCGCGGCCGAGCAGAAAAATCCCAGGGCCGCCCGAGGAATATGCCTCACCCTTGCAGGAAAATGGGGTTGCCATGCTGAAGTCCTCCTTGTTCAATAAAAGAATCCCTTCGGCGCATGCCGAAGGGATTGCGGGTCAGTTCGTATCGAAGCGCCTGCCGTGGGCATTGATGATATGCGATTCCATGCGCATTTTCGCATCTTCGGGCCGATGATGTTCGATTGCCTCAAAAATGGCACGGTGCTCTGCAAGCGACTGCGTGGGCCGCTCTGGAACGGTAAGCGATGTGCGGCGCACGCGGCGCGTGTTCTGATGCAGAGAGGTAAGAATATGGCGCAGGATACGGCTGTCGCTTGCGGAAAAAATCACATCGTGAAATTCGGTATCAAGCCGGGCAAGGTTAGCAGCGTCGTTTTTTCTGGTGTACATTTCCATGAGCTCTACAATTTCGGTAAGCCGGGCAAGATTTGCCGCGTCAATGCGCTCGGCAGCCCAGTAAGCAGCCTGGCCTTCCAGAAGGTGACGAACGGTAAATATGTCGTCAATGTCGTGGCTGGACATGCCCTGCACCATCATGCCGCGGTTTGGAATGGATACAACAAGATCTTCGAGCTCAAGCTGCTTAAGCGCCTCACGTATGGGGGTGCGGCTTACATCAAGCTCTTCGGCCAATTTTGTTTCGACAAGGTAATCCCCAGTTTTGTAACGGCCTTCGATAATATCATCCCGAATGTGAGTATAAACCTTTGCGGTTAACGATTGTTTGTCGTTTAAATCAAAAAACATAAGGCATCCTCCTAACCATATATTATTTTAGAGCAATCCTTGAAACAATGCAAGAAAAAACATGTATACATGCGTTTGCTTTTCTGAATTTGGGAAAATGAAAGGAACCGTGTGCTTGCGGACATACTAAGCATGCAGCCGAAACGGAAGCGGCTGGAAAGGATAAGCGTGAAGGTTAATGAAACGGGTTCGTTTGGTACTGATATTGGCACTTGGGATTGTGCTGATTTCAGGATGTGGGAAAAGCGAATATGCGGATATTGCGGAAGCAATCCGCGCCGGTGCAGTGTTGGGAGAGAATATAGAAATCGACGAAATGGACGTTTCGGGAATGGAAGTTGCACGTGCGCGACGCGCTTTGAGCAGAGAGAAGGATGCTTACTTAGCATCATTGCAATATGAGGTGCACGCGGGGGAAGGAAGCGTGCATGTAAGCGCGGCAGAGCTCGGAGCATCGTCGGATTTGGACGATGTGTTGCTGCGCGCTCTTTGCCTTGCGCAGTATTATCCAAGCGCGAACAAGGCGCGTGAATTCCACACATCCGTTTCCATTGATGAACAGAAACTGAAGAAACAGGCAGAGAACATCGCGGCAGCGCTTAACGTAGCGCCGCAAAACGCCACAGCGGTTTATGATGCAAGGGCAGAAGGGGGCTTTTTGTATACGGAATCGATCGAAGGATTTAGTGTGGATGCAGAACGCCTTGCTGACCAGCTTAAGATCGCGGTGTTGGCCGAACGCAATGCATCCATAGAGCCGTATATCGATACAATCCCGGCAGAATACACGGCTGAACACGCACGCGCGGACACGCAGCTGATCACAGAGTTTTCCACCTCATTCAAAAGCGCTACCTATGGAAAGGCCAACCGCGTATTCAACATTGCCAAGGCTGCAGAGCTGATTGACGGCACAACAATTGCGCCTGGCGAAGAATTTGATATGAATGCAATTTTAGGCCCGCGCAATGCGGAAAACGGCTGGAAAGAGGCCACTGGAATTCGGGATGCGGTTTATGTGCAAGAATATGGCGGCGGTGTCTGCCAGGTAAGCAGTACACTTTACAACGCCGTGCTGATGGCTGACCTCAGGGTAACCGACCGCACACACCATTCCTGGCCGCTCGGGTACGTCGATATTGGCCGCGATGCGACGATCAGCACCGGCGGGCCGAACTTTAAGTTCCAAAACACGCAGGAGGTCCCAATCACAATTGGAGCGCAGACGGATAAAGAGAAAAAAAAGATCACGATTTCTGTTTATGGGCGGCCGCTCGCAGATGGTGTAACAATTCAAATTTCATCCAAGAAAGTTGAAACACTACCGGAACCGGAAACGGAAGTCATTGTAGACGAGAGCCTTGCTCCTGGCATACAGCAGGTGGTGCGTGAACCGCGGCGCGGCAGCGTAGCCGTGACCTATAAGGAGTATTACGATGCTAATGGAAACCTTTTGCATAAGGAGCAGGTCACAAAAGACAAATATCGATCCATTAAAGGGATCACACATGTTGGGCCTGGAGGGAGTGCGACATCCGCGGAAATTGCGCCTTGAGGCGCGGAACAGGCAGGGCGCTGCTTGCAGCCGCAAAGAGCGAAACGCGGGTGCGCGGTGCAAAAACGATGCTTTTACAGGTTAGGGCATTCAACGGTGCAGTGTTCCGCTTTATGAAGCGGCAGGCACGCGCGTAACCTGAATTTGGAGAAGCCGCTTTAAGCCCCGCATAGGGGGAAGGGGAAACAGCGCGTTGCTTTACAGCACTGCGTCCCGCCTCTATAATAGACGCATCAGGAGGTGGAAGCATGGCATTCTCGCAAATCTTTTCTGCGCTGCGCCAAAGGGAAGGGCTTTCCCAAAACGAGATCGCGCAGCGGCTGTTTGTGACGCGGCAGGCTGTTTCGCGGTGGGAGCGCGGCGAAACGACGCCAAATCTGGAAACATTGCAGCGCATTTCAAACGAGTTTCGCGTTTCGATCAATACGCTCCTTGGAAACCCGCAAACGCTTGTGTGCCAAAGCTGCGGCATGCCGCTTACGGACGACTGTGTGACCGGCACAAATCGGGACGGCGGGCTGAACGAGAAATACTGCAAGTGGTGCTTTACGGATGGAGAATTTACATACGAGTGCACGATGGAGGAAATGATAGAATGCTGCGTGCCGCATATGCTGGGCAACGGTTGGGAAAACGAAGCGGAGTGCCGTGCATTCATGGCGCGCCTTTTGCCCACGTTGGAACGATGGAAGCCGGAGCGTTAACCTGCTGAGCAGGGAGAATAAAGATTATAAACAACCAGCCTCCGCACGGGCTATGTGCGGAGGCTGCTTTTGTTTTATCCCTTTGTGAGCCAGTATTTACGCTTCCAGCCATCGCCCGGTTCTTCGAAACGGCCGAATGCAAACCCTATGTCCGTCAGAAAATGGTGCACTGCATTGTCGCAATCGTTGTTACCGGGGATGAGGATTACCATCCCACCGGGTTTTGTGACACGCAGCATTTCCGCGAGTTCCGCATCGGGGGAGTCGCCGAATACGTGGCCGCTCGTAATGATGTCGGCAAAGCCGTCTTCAAACGGAAGCGACTCCATCAGCCCATCCGCGACATACAGGTTCTTTACATGCTCACGCTCAGCCCGCTCACGCAGATAACGCCGCAGCGACCATGCCGGTTCCACGCAATAGACGGCTTTGCACAGCGGAGCAACGGCAAACGCCTGCTTGCCTGTGCCGGAACCGACGTCCACAATGCGTTTGCCGGCAAAATCGCAGAGCCCGGTCAGTTCGCGTTCATCCCATTGAAGAAAGGGCTGACGATGGTAAATCTCAGGATTTACGGCATAGGCGATCCAATCCTCATATGCACGCAGAAGCGTTCGTTCCGCTTGAAACAGCACTTGTGTATCGGCGGGCGGCAGGGCCTCGCCGTGCTTTAGCATCCGTTCCGCCCAGGCAGCCTTCTGCGGTGCGCGTTTTGCGATCGCCCAGACGACGTAAGGGTGTGCACGAAGGGCAAGTCCCCATGCATCGGCATAGCGTTCTTCATTGATCCAGTTGAGCTGGCATTCTTCCAAAAGAAGAAAAATATCAAAGGGGATCTCGTTCAGTTCTTTTTCAGTAATCCAGTTGAGAGACATAATTCCTCCAGATAAATCGTACTTTGAGAGAATCAGGAGGAAACAGGGGGATTATTCCGCTTCTTCCCTCCCGGAAACATGAGCCTGATTTGCTACTTTACGCATAATAACCGCTCCTTTCTTGTGAATTTCGCCTTAATAATAGCACGGGGCTTCGGAAAAGTAAACGCTGATGCGCAACGGAGCAAAGGAAAAGGCAGGCCGCATAGACGGCCTGCCCGGAGAAAATACTCTTATTTCTTGAGCGCGTTGTACTTCTTGATGCCGAGAGCGAGCAGATCCATTGCACGCTCAAGGTCTGCCTGCTTGAGCACGTAGGCCAAGCGCACTTCATCCTTGCCGTGGCCGGGCGTGGCATAGAAACCTTCGCCGGGTGCATACATGACGGTTTCGCCATTGTCCTCAAACTCGGTGAGGAGCCATTTCTGGAATTCGTCCGTGTTGTCCACGGGGAGTTTCGCCATAACATAGAACGCGCCTTTCGGCTCCTTGCAGACCACGCCGGGGATTGCCTGCAGCTTAGCGTAAATGGTGTCGCGGCGGCGCTTGTATTCTTCGCGTACAGCGTCAAAATAGGAAGGGTCAACGGTGTAGAGCGCTGCGGAAGCGATCTGGTCAAGCGTGGCAACAGAAAGCCTTGCCTGACAGTACTTCATGACCTGCTGCTGGAGCTCCTTGTTGCGGGTGATGAGCGTACCAATGCGCGCGCCGCAGGCGCTGAAACGCTTGGAAACGGAGTCAATCACGATGGCGTTCTCCGCAATATCATCGAACTCAAGGATTGTTTGCAGCGGCTCGCCGCCATAGACAAACTCACGATACACTTCGTCGCCGATGAGGAACAATCCATGTTCCTTTGCAATGTCCGCCATCAGGCGCATCTCTTCCGGCTTAAGGACGATACCCGTCGGGTTGCCGGGGTTGGTGAACATGATCGCGCGGGTGTTTTCGTTGATGAGCGCTTCGATCTTTTCACGGTTGGCAAAGTTATACCCTTCCTCCGGCCTCGTGGTCAGCGGGCGGATGGTAGCGCCCGTAGCGCGCACGAAGGTGTTGTAGTTGGGATAGAAGGGTTCCGGGATGATGATCTCATCGCCATCGTCCAGAATGCAGTTAAGCGCCATGGAAAGCGCCTCGCTGCCGCCGGTGGTGATGATTACATCGCTTGTCTCCAGATGGATGTTCAGGTTGGCGTAATATTTCTTGACCGCTTCAATCATCTCCGGAATACCGGGGGAGGGAGCGTATTCAAGAACCGGCTGCTCGAAGTGCTTGATCGCATCAAAATACGCTTGCGGCGTTTCAATATCGGGCTGGCCAATGTTGAGATGATAAATCTTTGTGCCACGCTTCTTTGCCTCTACCTGATAAGGATAGAATTTGCGGATGGGCGAAAGATTGCATTTCTGCACTTTGCTGGAGAACTTCATGGAAAACCTCCTGATGTATTAATTGGGTTTTCAGACCCAAAAGGAAAGCTAAATCGGTTCAGGAGCCCGACGAAGCGGGCTTGGGCAGGCTAGGATCGCCGGTGCCGACAGTTTTTTTCTGGGTGACCGCGTTGTAGGTTTCAGAATACAGGGTTTCCGTGGATTCCAAAACGCCGTTCCGGTAAAGGTCACGGTAAGCGGTGACCTTATATCCGCTGCGTGCAGTAACGGTAATCTCTTCATACCCGGTAGGCCAGGTTGGTTCTTCTGTGACGATGGGCTCGCCGGGCGAAAGCTCCTCATCCACCACACCGCGCACCTCATAAGTTACCCCTTCAGGCAGCGGTTCGCCGTAAATGTGAACAGTCATGGTATATTCCTCCTGATCGCAATAGGCGAAAATGTATAGGGGCGCATCTGTGTTGTTCACAAAATTGAGGCTCTTGCCGCTTTCAACCGTGCCTGTGACGGTTGAATCAAGCCCCTTGTCCACATAGCTGGAAGGCCAGGAATGGTGCCGCCGTTCCGTGATGGAGATTCCTTCGATATCCTGCGCGAGGATTTCCTCCAATGTGGAACCGCGCTGCATGGAGGCTCCCGCGCGCAGCAATGCGTTATACAAGGTAGTACTGACCTGGCAGATGCCGCCGCCGGCCTGATCCTCATAGCGTTCACCGCTTACGATGCCGGGTGCGAGCGGCCAACCGCCTTCCTCCGTGCGCGGGCCGATGAATGCATTAAAATTGAATTCTTCGCCGGGCTCAACCTTTGCACCATTGAGAAGCGTGGCGGCCTTTTGAATGTTTCCAACGCGCTTTTCGTTGCGCGCGGCACGGCTGCCGCCAAAGCTTGTTTGAAATTCGGAGCGGAATTGCGTAACAAGTTTCAATTCTTCCACCGTGCGGGTGGGGGGGACATATTCCAAATCTGGCGTAAGCGTGGCGGAATATTGCCCCTGGGCCATCAGCGCAAGAATTTCTTCAAACAGTGCCTCCTGGTTAAGCATGTAGCCGTCCGCCCCTTCGGCATAAGTGAAGGCAGGGGAAGCGGCTGCTGTAACCGGAATTGCGGAAGGCTCCACAGGCGCGGTGTCCACTGCAGCGCCAATTGCACAAAGGCGTGCCATCAACGTTTCATGATCCGGCACAAGCACGGCAGAAAAGCTCCGGCCGGTTTCCCGCACCTCGTCCGCAAGCGCGTTGTTTTGCAGCAATGTGCCGGTTTTGCCAAGCAGAATCGCCTCATCAAGCACTTCGGAAAGCGTGGTAACAGGCGCCATGTCGGCAGCGGTCAGAACCCACAGCGCCGTGCCATGGCGTACGGTGATATTTACGGAAGAAAGCGCGGCATCAAGTTCTGCCTGCACGGCCGATTGCGCTTCTTTACGCGTCATGCCTGAAACGTTCACGCCATTGATGGTGATGCCTTCCAAAAAGACGCCTTCGGTTCTGAGCGCAGCAATCTGAGCTTCATTGGGCTTTTCCACAAAAAGATGCAACACAAACAGGACTGCCGAAATCAACAGCAGGCCGAAAAAAACGAGTTTTGTGATATTCACGAGCCGCTTCAGACGCTGATGCGCGTGCTTTGCGCGGCTTTGCGGCCCCTTCCCGGCGCGCATGCCGGTGGGGTGGGGGTGCTTTTCCATTGCGTTCATACCTCTATGAAATTATACAACAACTTGACACTTTGGGCAACATCCCGCGCGGGAATATATCCGCATGACGACGATTGTTCACAAATTCCGGCGCTTGTTAGAAATGGAAAAAAAGAGTATACTATAATTGAATAAATATGGGGCTTCCTGCTCCGTTGCATAAAACGAATGGTTTTAAGAAAGTGAGGCTGTCATTTGGCGTCTAAATCAAAAGCAAAGCTGAAAATTATCCCGCTCGGCGGCGTGGGTGAGATCGGCAAGAACATGACCGTGATCGAATACGGAAAGGATATCGTAGTAGTGGATTGCGGCCTGATTTTTCCGGATGAAGATATGCCCGGCATTGACCTTGTGATTCCGGACATGACGTATCTCGAAAAAAATGCGGAAAAACTCCGGGGGATTCTCATTACGCATGGCCATGAGGATCACATCGGCGCAGTTCCTTATGCGCTGAAAAAATTTCAAACGCCGGTGTTCGGCACGCGCCTCACAATGGCGCTCATCGAACACAAGCTTGACGAAGCAAAAGTCCGCAATGCCGACTTGCGCTGCATTGCTCCGGGGGATAAGGTGCAGCTTGGCTGCTTTACGGTAGAATTCATCAAAACCAGCCATTCCATTGCGGGAGCGGTTGCGCTTGCAATCATTACGCCGGTTGGCACGCTGATCCATACCGGCGACTTCAAGGTGGACTATACGCCGCTCGACGGAGAACCCATCGATGTGGCGCGTTTCGCGCATTACGGCGCAAAAGGGGTGCTCGCGCTGATGAGCGATTCCACAAACGCGGAGCTTTCCGGGCATACGCAGTCTGAACGCGAGATCGGAAAGACCTTTGAACACTATTTTGAGATTGCGAAGGGCCGCGTAATTGTGGCTACATTTGCCTCCAACATTTACCGCATCCAGCAGATTGCGGATGTTGCGATTGCACATGGGCGTGTGATCTGCTTCCAGGGGCGCAGCATGGTGAACATTGCAAAGGTAGCAAGCGAACTTGGGTACCTTAACATCCCTGTGGAGAAGATTGTGGAGGTGGAAAAACTTCGCAGGATTGATGATGAAAAAGTCTGCGTCATTACGACAGGAAGCCAGGGCGAGCCCATGAGCGGCCTGTTCCGCATGGCAAATGCCTCGCACCGGCTGAACATTGGGAAAGGGGACACGGTTATTATCTCCGCCTCGTCCATCCCAGGCAACGAGATTGCCGTTTCGCGCGTAATCAATCAACTCTACCAAAAAGGGGCGAAGGTTGTGTACGACCGCATGGCGGATGTGCATGTTTCCGGCCACGCGCGGCGTGAGGAGCTCCGTCTGATGTTTACGCTCACCAAGCCAAAATATTTCATCCCTGTGCATGGCGAGGCACGCCACCTTTATCAACACGCCGAACTTGCGGAGGAGATGGGAGTCCCGGCAGATAACATTGTGGTTTCCGAAATCGGGAGCGTTGTCGAACTTACGCGAAACGACATCCGGCTTAACGGTTCGGTGCCTTCCGGAAGCGTGATGATCGACGGAAACAGCGTCGGGGAGATCGGAGACGTTGTGCTGCGCGACCGCAAGCTGCTTGCGGAGGAGGGCCTTTTTACGGTGGTGATCCTGCTCAAAAAGAAAACAGGGGAGCTGGCGGCTCCGGCAGAGGTCATTTCCCGCGGGTTTGTATACCTGAAAAGTTCCGAGGAACTGGTAAAGGAAGCACGCGCGCTCGTAACGGAGCTCGCCGCGCAATTCCAAACGGCGCACCGTTCGGAATGGTCTTCCATCAAAAACAACATCCGTTCGTCGCTTAAAAGCTTTTTGTATAATAAAACCAAGCGTACGCCGATGATTTTCCCGATTATCATCGAGATCGATTAAGGCGGGGCCGAAAAAGAAAACAGAAGGAGGAAATCCATGATTTACGACAAGGCAAGAGAGCTTTCCAAAATGTTGGCGGAGAGCGAGGAATACAAAACCTATAAACAAACGCAGGAAAAGGCGTTCGCAAATGAAACGACAAAGGCGCTCATCAAAGAATACCACCAGCTTCAAATGCAGGCACAGGCCGCGATGGTGCAGGGAAAGAAGGATGATGTCTGCATGGAGCGCCTGCAGAAAATCGGCGAGGTACTCCAGCTCAACCGGGACGCTTCGGAGTATCTGCTCGCTGAATACCGCCTGAATGTGATGCTGGGCGATGTTTACAAGATCCTTGCGGAGGCGATTGATATTGACCTCGGCATGTTGGAAGGATAACTATGGAGCACGGCAACGGCGGAGCGCGCCGCGACAATCCGGACATGAAACGCATGTGGCGGCGCATGCGGCCGCTCATCGTGTTTCTGCTGAGCCTCGGGATTTGCCTTACGCTGCTCTTTGTGGGAGCAAAGGTCGCTTTCAAGAAGCTGTTTGCGCCAGTGGATGCGAATGATGCTACGCCTATCACGGTTACAATCCCTTCAAATTCGGGCGCTTCACGTATTGCGAAGCTCCTTTATGAGGCGGGTGGGACGGATGCGGAAGGAAACCAGCTCCCGGGCCTGATTTCAAGCAAGACCGTATTTAAGATCTATGCGGATTTCACAGGCAAAACAAGCAAGCTCAAAGCAGGCACCTATGTGCTTTCGCGCAACATGAGCGTGGGACAGATTCTCGATATCGTCTGCAAGGGCAATCCGCCGCGCACTACCACGCGCCTCACGATTTCGGAAGGCACAACGGTGGAGGGCATAGCGGAAAAGCTCGTCTCGCTGGGCGTACTCCCCGACACGGAGGAGTTCCTTGCGCTGTGCAAAACCGGGGAGGCGTTTGACTATTCATTCCTGATGGCCATTGAACAAAACCCGGCGCAGGCGCGCAATTACCTGCTGGAAGGGTACTTGTTCCCGGACACCTATGAAATCTATACCGATGAGTCCGCAAAATCCATCATTACGCGGTTGCTCCTGCGCTTCCGCAACGTGTTCAACGATGAATACACCGCCCGCGCAAAAGAGCTTGGCATGACGATGGACGAGGTTATTACCCTCGCTTCCCTGATCGAAAAGGAGGCGAAGGTGGAAAGCGATTTTGCCAAGGTTTCGGCCGTGTTCCATAACCGCCTGAACAAAGGGATGAAGCTGCAGTCCGACGCGCCGCTTAAGTACATTTTTAACGTTTCCGGAACGTTGACCTATACGGAGGAGCAGATGCGGGATCCTTCCCTTTATAACACGCATGTGCATGATGGGCTGCCGCTCGGCCCGATCTGCAACCCGGGCGAACGCGCGATCCGCGCAGCGCTTTACCCCAACGAGGATTATGTTTCCGAAGGGTTCCTGTATTTCTGCCTGATGGATGCGACAACGGGCGAAAACGCCTATGCGAAAACGCTTGAGGAACACAATGCCAACGTGGAACGGTACAGGGATACATGGAATACAGCGCAATGAAAAAAGAAAGAAAAACAGCCCTGCCGGAGTTGCTTGCTCCGGCAGGCAATATGGAACGGCTCGTGACGGCGCTGCGCTTTGGTGCGGACGCCGTCTATCTCGGTGCGGAGGCGATGAGCCTTAGAAACTATGCGGACAACTTCACTGCGGATGGCCTCAGCGAGGCTTGCGCTTATGCGCATGCGCGCGGCAAGCGCGTTTATGTTGCCTGCAATGCGTTTGCACGCGATACGGACCTTCGGGCGCTGCCTGCGCTTCTGCGGCAGATCCGCGCTGCGGGGGCGGATGCGCTCATTGTCAACGATGCGGGCGTGATTCGGGTTGCACGGGATACCGTGCCGGAATTACCGCTGCACCTGAGCACGCAGGCCAATACGCTCAATGCCGAGGCTGCTATGTTCTGGCACGAGGCGGGAATCCGCCGCATCGTGCTTGCGCGGGAGCTTTCACTTGCAGAAATAAAGGAGATGCGCGCTGCGCTGCCGGATGCGTTGGAGCTGGAGATTTTTGTGCATGGCGCGATGTGCGTTTCCTATTCCGGCCGGTGCCTGCTCAGCAACTATATCGCGGGGCGGGATTCCAACCGGGGAGAATGCGCACAGCCTTGTCGTTGGACGTATGAATTGCGGGAACGTGGGCACAACGGCGCGTATTTTGGGATTGAGCAGGATGCGCTTGGCACCTATATCCTGAACGCGCGCGATATGAACCTCATTGAACACCTGCCCGCCGTCATCGAAACGGGCGCGTGCAGCCTGAAGATCGAAGGACGGATGAAATCAATCGCTTATGTGGCAACGGTTGTAAACGCATATCGTATGGCCCTTGACCGCTATTCGGCCGCGCCGGATGAACCTCTGCCGGCTGAACTTTCAAAGGAGCTTGACTATGCGAGTCACCGGCCGTATACGGCGGGCTTTGCCTTTGGAGACCCGGGCGCGGCGGGGCAGGCCCCGCAGAGTGCGGACTATGTGTCTGAAGCGCAGATCAGCGCCGTCGTGCTTTCCTACGATGCGCAAGCGCAGACTGCTTATGTTGAACAGAGGAACCGTTTTGCTGATGGCGATGTGCTTTCCATCCTTTCTCCGGGTGATATTGCGCGCACATTTACCGTCCGCAGCATCCACAACGAGGCGGGGGAAACGCAACAGACTGCACCACATCCAAAACAGCGCCTCCACATTGGTTGCATTGAGCCGGTGCAAGCGGGGGACATTCTGCGCAAAATAAGCGGCTGTTAGGAAAAAGAAACAGGGGGACGGCGCAAATTATGCTGCCGCCCCTGTTGGCTTTTGAAAGCGGATTCGCCTAAAGCGCCAGAACCATCATAAGGCAGGGGCAGGATTCGCCCCAAAGCGGCAGGCATTCCAGCGGGCGGAAGCCCATCGCCTCATAGAAACGGCGCGTTTTTTCGTACCCCTCGTCCGGGAAGGATGCATCCAGCGTCTTTACCTGCAAAAACTCGCAGCCCTGCGCTTTGCACCATGCACGGCAGCGCGAAAGGAGTGCACGCCCTGCACCGCAGCGGTGGTGCTCGGGTAGAACGCCCATCACGTAAACTTCCGCGGCATAATGCGTGTTACGCTTTACGGCCAGAAACCCAATGGGCATTCTGTCCGAGTATGCCACAAAGAACGGCATATGTTTGCTTTCCCGGATATATTCTGCCGTGGATTCCGGAATGCCGAACCAGGCAGGGAGCGCGGAAAGAATCCTAGTTGCGATTTGCTCCTTACTCTCTGCACACTCCAGCATACGGATCGTGAGCGCCTGCGAGTTCATGCGATCCGCTCCATAATTGCGGCGCAGGCAGCATCCGTGCTCATCTCGCCGTTTTTGATGAGAAGATCATGCGGCTCTGCATCGAACATACCGTGCTTTTTTTCAAGCATTGCCGCAAGCGGTGGGGGAAGCTTGCCGCCCGTGCGCCGGGCAAAGCGTTCCTGAATGACGGAAAGCTCTGCCGTAACGAGTATGCGCAGTGCGCCCGCCGGCAAGAAAGCAAGGTGCTCCTTCTCGCTGATGACATAAATGAACGGCTCCTCATCCGGCTTCATATGCGCTGCAAGGAGCGTGCAAAATGCCTGTCGGGCATCTGCCTCGCCTTTTGCAAGGCGAAGATAGTCTTTCCCTGAAAACACCGAAGCTCCCAGCTTCTCTTTTAACATGCCTGCAAGGGTGGATTTCCCCGTGCAGCTTTCTCCGATCAAAGCGATGACCATTAATTCCTCCTGAATTAAATATACACAATTATAGTATACCACGCACACCGCTTCGGCGAAAACGCAGGGATTCCTCGTAAATGCGCGCGATGTCATGCAGCATGGACACATGGCCGAAATCCGGGGTATACACTAGATTCACTTCGCGGATCATGCCGAGGTTTTCAACCGGAAGCAGGCGGATCTTGCCCTTGCTGGCCTCATCATAGCAGGCGCTTTTTGCGAGGATGGAAACCCCGAACCCGCGTCGGATCAAATCCTTGATGGTGGCGATGTTATCAACTTCGAGAATGATGTTGAATTCGTCAATGGACATGCCGTTGCTCTCAAGATGGGAAACGAACAGATTACGCGTCCCGGAACTTGGCAGGCGCAGAATCAGGTTTTCCTTTTTCAGTTCATCCAATGTGACGCTGCTTTTCTGGGCAAGCGGGCTTTCGTTAGCGACTGCGAGCACGAGGCAGTCTGTATCAATCAAGATGGAATTGAAAGAGGCATCGTGCACTTTTCCTTCTACAACCGCGATGTCGATTTCATAGGTCTTTAGCTTTTCATAAAGATTATTTATGGTATCAGTAAGGATTGTTAGGCGTACGCCGGGGGGTTCGCTGCAATATTGCGCAAGCACTTCCGCAATCAGGCTGCTTTCCGCGGTATGCGTGATGCCAACGGAAAGGCGCATCGCGCGCAATGGATAATCCCTCAGGCTTTGCCGGAGGTTTTGGTACAGCATACGCATGCGTTTGGCACACCCTAAAACGAGTTCCCCTTCGCCTGTGAGCCGGAGCTGGCCTTCGCTGCGGTTGAAAATGCGCACGCCAAGCTCTTTTTCCAATTGCTTTACATGCTGGCTTGCCGCCGGCTGCGTCAGAGAAAGAGATTTTGCCGCCTGCGTAAAGCTTCCGGCTTCAGCTACGCGTAAGAGCGTTTCAAGCTTAGGGTCGATCATGACAAACATCTCCATACATACATAATGATAATTTATAAGGGGAAATATAATTATTATTTTACATTATGCTAAATGTTCCATATACTATACCACAACAAATTCGGTAAGGCAAACGGTTTAGAAAGGAGGCGCATGGGATGCACAAAGCAATTGAGCAGATTTATGCGCAGATGGGAGATACCACGAGGGTGCTTTTGGTGCTTTCCATCATTTTGTTTGCAGGTTTCTTGGTTACACGCCTTACAAAAAAATTACATTTCCCCGATGTGAGCGGGTACATTCTTGCGGGTATCCTGATTGGCCCATGCTGCCTTTGCTTTGTGCCGGAACCGATGCTTGCGCGGATGGGCTTTATCAGTGATATCGCGCTTGCCTTTATCGCATTTGGCGTGGGGCGCTTTTTTAAAAAGGACGTTCTGAAGAATACGGGCATAGGCGTTGCCGTATTGACGCTGTTTGAGGCTTTGGCAGCTGGCATTTTTGTTGCGCTTGTGCTGCGCTTTCTGTTCGCCCTGCCATGGACGCTTGCCGTGCTGCTTGGCGCAATTGCAACGGCTACCGCACCCGCGAGCACAATGATGACCATACGCCAATACGGGGCGAAAGGCAAGTTTATTGATACGCTTTTGCAAGTGGTTGCACTTGACGATGCAGTATGCCTCCTGATATTCAGCGCAGCTGCCGCAGCCGTATCAGCGGGGGGTGTGAAGGGGCTTTCCGCATGGGCATTTGCAAGGCCGATCGCATACAATGTGGGTGCGTTGCTGCTAGGCGCCTTATGTGGTTTGCTGCTAAGCAAGCTGCTCAGCCCAAAGCGCAGCCGAGACAACCGGTTGATCCTTGCGGTGGCCATGCTTCTCATGCTATCCGGCATTTGTGCGGCTTTTGCTGTCTCCCCACTGCTCTCCTGCATGGTATTTGGGGCAGTCTATGTGAACGTCACAAAGGATGAAGGATTGTTTGAACAAATAAACGATTTTGCTCCGCCCATTACATCCATGTTTTTCGTGGTTTCGGGCATGAGCCTTTCGCTTCCCGCGCTTGGTACGGCGGGAGCTGTTGGAGCGGTTTACATGATCGTGCGCATTGTGGGAAAATACTTTGGAGCGTACTATGGCGCTGCCGTTACGAGGCAAAACCAAGTGGTGAAACGCTATTTGGGGCTGGCATTGATCCCGCAGGCAGGCGTAGCCATCGGCCTTGCATTTCTTGCGAAGCGGATTCTGCCGGAAGAAATGGGAGATATTCTGCTTGCGATCATTCTTTCATCCTCCGTATTATATGAGCTCGTTGGGCCATGGTGCGCAAAAAAGGCAATTATCCTTTCCGGCTCTCTGCCCGGCTGCTTAAAGGAACACAGAAAAAAACAGGAAACGGGCGGGCAGAAAGAAACCGGGAGCGAGGGAAAGTCTGCCGCACACAATGGCACACTGCATGGAACGGTGCTATAATACAAACAAGAAACATGAGAGATGGAGGAACGGATATGAAACTGGCAAATGCGCTGACCGAGCGGGCAGAGCTGCAAACCAGGGTACGTCAGTTGGAAAGCCGGCTGATGAACAATGCTCAGGTGCAGGAAGGGGAGCGCCCGGCGGAGGAGCCGGCAGCCCTTTTGGAAGCGCTTGATGCGGCTTATACCGCGCTTGAATCGCTCATTGCACGCATCAACCTTACCAACAGCGCAACGTATGTCCAAGGGGAAAGCCTGACCGCGCTTCTTGCGCGCCGGGACTGCCTCGCCGGGAAAATCGGTGTGCTGCGTACGTTTTGCGACAATGCGAGCGCACTTGTAACGCGGCGCACAATCGGTGAAATCCGCATCAAAAGCACGGTGGATGTGGCGGCAATGCAGAAGCGAATCGATGCGCTTTCCAAAGAACTGCGCGAGCTTGACGCCGTTATTCAGGAGAAAAACTGGACCACGGAACTTCTGGAATCTTTTTAAAACAAAATTCGGCCGGAAAGCGTGTAACGGAAGGAAGCGGGCGCGATCTCAGCCGCTTGAGAAGGAAGCGGCACAGATGGCAGCGTGCGGGGACGCGCGGGGTTCGAATCCCCGAAGCAATGTGATCCCGGCATCGTAACATCTGCAAAAATTACGTTTATCGTTTTTACCGCAGCGCCGGTCCTGCCGTGAGGGTGGGTCGCGGGCACTTCCCGGCGAAAAAAGGGTGATGCATCAGAAGACGCATCACCCTTTCGTGTTCGTACCATACGGCGGTGGGAAAATCACAGCGTAAAACCAAATCCGATGGCGCTGAGCGAGTCCGCACGTTCGGCCAACGAATCAAGCGGCAGGCCGTACATTTGCACCACAAAGTTTTTGGATTCATCCCCTTCAAGGAGTGTATTCTTTGTAAAATACCACGCCCCGAGGAACGTTCCTTCGGCATCATAGAAACCGATATGGATGACGTTCATTTCACAGCCCAACGCGCCTGCGCAAGTGATTCGGCCGGAAAGCGTGGTGAAGTTGGGATAATTATCCGCAAGGTAGAGACGATCCACAAGGAGCAATGTGCGTGCGGCCTCTGCGCGGCGCGGGGTAAGCGAAACGGAAAGAGAAACCTCCATTCCGGCGGAAAGCGCGGTTTCCGAAGCCTGAGGCACCCAAGCTGTCAAAAAAGAGGTTTCACCAGGCATCAGCACGGCATATTCAGCAAGCGGCGGCACAAAGCTGTGCTCAAAGGTTTCACCACCGGCAGTAAAGGTGAAATCGGCAGATTCGATGATGATGGGGCAATCGCCCGTGTTGGTGTAGGCTGCTGCGCCATAAAGCGTGATGCCTTCCGTGCCGTTATATATGGCCGCAGCCGTATCATCCACACGCGCAGCCGGAGTTTTTCCGTTCTCAGCGTTGAATGCAGCGGCATCTGAACCTATGCTGTCCGCTCCGGAAAGCGCAGGGGAAGCACCAACATCCACGAGCGGAGCGGATGGCGCATCCGATCCGCAGGCAGAGAGGGCAAAAAGCAGTGCCGATATAATAAAAAATGCGAGTAGGCGTTTCATATGCGCATTATATCACAGGCATGTCAAACCGTCTATAATGACGGGCAGGGGAGATATAGAAATTCACAAATTGGCAATCTTGGCTGTATGTGTTAAAATAGTATCGGTAAAAATAGGCATATTATTGTTTTTTGGGAGGATAGGTCAAAATGGCGAAAAAGACCGTTATGGATGTTGACGTGAAAGGCAAGCGCGTATTGGTTCGCGTGGACTACAATGTGCCGCTTAACGATGCGGGCGAGGTAACGGATGACAAGCGAATCACAGCGTCTCTGCCCACGGTAAACTACCTGCTTGAACACGGGGCGCGCGTGATTCTCTGTTCTCACCTCGGCCGCCCGAAGGGTGAACCCAAGCCGGAGTTTTCCTTGAAGCCCGTAGCGGTGCGTTTGGCGCAGCTCCTTCCGAACGTAAAGATCGGCTTTGTGGAGGACTGTATCGGTCCGGAGGCTAAAAGAAAGGCTATGGCGCTTAACGATGGTGAGATTCTGCTTCTGGAAAACCTGCGGTTCCACAAAGAAGAGGAAAAGAACGACCCCGCATTTGCAAAGGAGCTTGCTTCTCTTGCGGAGCTCTATGTTTCAGACGCATTCGGCACCGTGCACCGTGCGCATGCCTCCACAGCGGGCGTTGCGGCCTACCTTCCCGCCGTTGCCGGCTTCCTGATTGGCAAAGAGCTTTCCGTCATGGGTGAGGCGCTGGAAAAGCCGGAACGTCCGTTCGTTGCGATTCTCGGCGGTGCAAAGGTGGCGGATAAAATCGGCGTCATCAAGAATCTGCTGCAGAAGTGCGATACGCTTATTATCGGCGGGGGTATGGCATACACGTTTTTTAAAGCAGTGGGATATGAAATCGGTGATTCTCTGCTCGATGCGGACAGCATCGGGCTTGCAGGCGAGCTGATGGCGGAAGCAAAAGAGCGGGGCGTAAAGCTGCTGCTGCCGGTGGATACCGTTGTGGCGGACAACTTCTCTGCGGACGCGCAGCACAAAACCGTAAAGTCGAACGCAATCCCGGCGGGCTGGCAGGGGCTTGACATCGGCGAGGAAACATGCCGCCTCTTTGCGGAAGAAATCAAAAAGGCGAAAACCGTTATTTGGAACGGCCCGATGGGCGTGTTTGAATTCCCTGCGTTTGCAAAAGGCACGGCCGCTGTGGCGGAGGCCTGTGCAGAATGCGGAGGCACGACGATCATCGGCGGCGGTGATTCTGCTTCTGCGGTAAAAAAACTTGGCTTTGCGGACAGGATGACGCATATTTCCACGGGCGGCGGAGCAAGCCTTGAATTCCTGGAGGGCAAGATTCTTCCCGGCGTAGCCGCACTGAACGACAAATAAGCTTTCGGATAAAAGGAGAAAAAAGAAGTATGGAACGCAAACCCATCATTGCGGGAAACTGGAAAATGAACATGACGCCCGCAGAGGCAAAAGAATTGATTGCGGCATTGATTCCCCTTGTGGCGGATGCGGCGTGCGATGTTGTCATTTGCCCGCCGTTTGTTGATCTCCCTGTTGCGGTGGAACTGACAAAGGGTACGAATCTCTTTGTCGGCGCGCAGAATATTCACTGGGCGGAAAAAGGTGCATACACGGGCGAGATCAGTGCGGCGATGCTCAAGTGCATAGGCGTTGCGTATGCAATCGTCGGACACAGCGAACGCAGGCAGTACTTTGGAGAAACGGATGAAACCGTGAACGGGCGCGCAAAGGCTGCCATTGCAGATGGCATTACGCCCATCATCTGCGTGGGCGAATCCCTTGCCCAGCGCGAAGCGGGCGAGACGGAACAGGTCGTTTCCGGCCAAACGGAGGCTGCACTATCCGGCATCGCGGCGGGGGATGTAAAACGGCTTGTAATCGCCTACGAACCCATCTGGGCAATCGGCACCGGGAAAACCGCAACGAAGGAACAGGCCAATGAAACGATCGCCTGCATCCGCAAAACGGTGGAACGGCTCTATTGCCCCGGAACGGCGGAAGCTGTGCGTATCCAGTATGGCGGCAGCATGAACCCGAAGAACGCATCCGAACTGATGGCCATGCCGGAGATAGACGGCGGCCTGATCGGCGGTGCAAGCTTGAAGGCGGAGGATTTCGCTAGGGTTGTGAACTACCGAGGGGCGAAATGAAACAGATTACTGCATTAATTATTCTCGACGGCTTTGGCTGCCGGGAGAACGTCGATGGAAACGCGATCCGTGCGGACGGTGTAAAGCATATCCGGGAGCTTTGGAATGCATACCCGCATACGCAGATTGAAGCATCCGGAAACGCGGTCGGCCTTCCTGCCGGCCAGATGGGCAATTCCGAGGTTGGCCACCTGAACATCGGCGCAGGGCGGGTGGTTTATCAGGAACTGACGCGCATTACAAAGTCCATTGAAGATGGAGATTTTTTCTCCAACGAAGCTTTCCTTGGCGCGGTGGAAAACTGCAAAAAGCATAATAGCGCCCTGCATCTTTATGGCCTTTGCAGCGATGGAGGCGTACACAGCCACTTAACGCATCTTTATGCGTTGGTAAAACTCGCGCGCGAAAACGGCCTGAAAAACGTATTCATCCACTGCTTCATGGATGGGCGCGATGTGCCGCCTGAAAGCGGCAAGGGATATATCCATGCGCTGAAAAACGAGTTGAAAGCGCTTGGCTGCGGTAAAATTGCGACCGTGATGGGGCGTTATTACGCAATGGACCGGGACAACCGCTTTGAACGCGTGGAAAAAGCATATGCGGCGCTCGTTTATGGCGAAGGCATTCAAGCGGAGGATCCCGAGGCGGCAATGCAAGCTTCCTACGATGCAGGTGTGACGGATGAATTTATCATTCCTGTGGTCATTACAGAAAACGGCGCGCCGGTTGGCACGGTTCGGGCGAATGACAGCGTGATCTTCTTCAATTTCCGGCCGGACCGGGCAAGGGAGATTACCCGTGCGTTTATCCTGCCGGAGTTCGATGGCTTTGACCGCAAAAAAGGGTTCTTCCCGCTGCACTATGTTTGCATGACGCAATACGATAAGACCTTTGGCACGCGTGTGCATGTGGCGTTCAAGCCGGAGCACCTTTCCAACACCTTCGGCGCATATATTTCTTCGATGAATAAAACGCAGCTGCGCATTGCGGAAACGGAGAAATATGCGCATGTAACGTTCTTTTTTAACGGCGGGGTGGAAGAGCCCAATCCGGGCGAAGACCGCGCGCTGATCCCGTCCCCCAAGGTTGCGACCTATGACCTCAAGCCTGAAATGAGCGCATACGAGGTAACGGCGGAGGCCGTAAAGCGCATCGAAAGCGGCAAGTATGATGTGATGATCCTGAATTTCGCAAATCCGGATATGGTTGGCCATACGGGCGTGATGGAGGCTGCCGTGAAGGCGGTGCACGCGGTGGACGAATGCGCGGCCGAGGTGGTCTCTGCAATCCTTAAAGCAGGGGGGCGTGCCATCATCACGGCGGACCACGGTAACTGCGAGCAGATGGTTGGGCCGGATGGAGAGCCCTTTACCGCGCATACTACGAACCCTGTGCCGCTTATTCTTGTGGATGATATGCGGAAAGAGGTAAAGCTCCGCACGGGCGGAAGGCTGTGCGATCTTGCGCCCACGCTGCTTGCGCTGATGGGATTGCCTGTCCCGGAGGAGATGTCGGGCAGAAGTCTCCTTGAACCGTGAGTTCAGTTTGCCGAAAAAGTCAAAGTGCGTGCAAAACCATGCGGATGCGGTGAAAATACTTGCGCTTTCGGCATCCGCATGGTATAATGCCCCTTGCAGTCAATTAGGAGGTTGTATATATTATGGAAACGTTAGGAATAATCGTTAACATAGTCCTCATTCTTGCTTCCGTGGCGTTAATCGCCGTGGTTTTGATGCAGCAGACCAAGAGCGCGGGCCTTGGCGGCGCCTTCGGCGGCGATACCGCTTCGTTCACCGCGCGCGGCCGCAGGGCCAGCAGGGAAGCTAAGCTTCAGAAGATCACCATCGTATTGGGCGCTGTTATCGGCGTGTTGGCGATTGCGATGATGATCATCGGCTGAGTTACCTCACGATTTCTTGGGTGTGCCTGCATTTTGCCGGCACACTTTTTTGCGTTGAAACGCGCGAAAGCGGGAACCCTCTGATACTGAAAAAAAGAAGGTGAAAGGAAACGAAGGAAAACGAAATGGAAAACAGAGTGATCGAAGCGCTCCGCCGCGAAGGAAAACCGCTTGCGCCGGAAACGCTTTTAGAAGAATTTGAGGCGGAGGAGCGCGACGCAGCCGCGATGGCTGTGGAACGCCTGCTTTCTGAAAGCAGGCTGATTCTGACGCGTAAACGCAAATTGGCGCTGCCGGAACAGACGGGGCTCATCTATGGGCGCATGCAGGGCAATGCCCGCGGATATGGCTTTTTTATTCCGGAGGATGGCAGCCCCGATATGTTTGTGCCCGCAGATGCGATGCATGGCGCAATGCATGGCGACAAGGTCTGGGTAAGGCCAACGGAGACGGTCAGCCGCAACGGTAGCGCGGAAGCGGAGGTTATGCTGATCGCTGTGCGTGCGCAGAGCGCTGTTGTAGGCACATTTGAACAAAGCCACGGTGCGCCCGGCGGGTACGTGATTCCGGACGATACGCGGCTCTATATGGATGTGCTGGTATATGAGGCGGCAACAGGAGGCGCGAAGCATGGCGATAAGGTTGTCACAAAGATTACGCAGTATCCGGATGGCCGCCGCCCGCTGATGGGAGAAATTACCGAGGTGCTTGGCGGGAAGGATGAGGCGGGGACGGACATCCTTTCTGTGATTCGCCGGCTGGATTTGCCCGAAACGTTTACAAAAGCATCAATCCGCCAGGCACGCAGCCTGAACAAACCGGTCGATGCGGATACGGTTGCGCGGCGTGAGGATCTGCGGAACCTGCCAATTATCACCATCGATGGTGCGGATGCGAAGGACCTTGACGATGCTGTATCCCTTATAAAGCTCAAGGATGGGTGGCTGCTTGGCGTGCATATTGCGGATGTGAGCCATTATGTGCAGCCAGGAACAGCGCTTGATGCGGATGCTTACAAGCGCGGCACGAGCGTGTATTTCCCGGACCGGGTTCTTCCCATGTTTCCGCCGGATGTGAGCAACGGAGTCTGCTCGCTTAACGAAGGCACGGAAAAGCTTACGATCTCCTGCTTTATGGAGATCGGGAAAAACGGCAAGGTAACGGCACACCGCTTTTCGGAAACCGTGATCAAGACGGCACATCGCATGACATATGGCGACGTAAATGCGATTTTTGACGGCAATACTGCACTGTGCCAAAAATATGCGGATGTTGTTCCGATGTTGGAGGAAATGCGCATAGTAATGGAACTTTTGAATGCGCAGCGGGTGAAGCGGGGCAGCATCGACTTTGATTTGGACGAAGCGGCAATCACGCTCAATCCTGCGGGCAAACCAACGGATATTTCCATTGCATCACGCGGTGTTTCCAACCGCATGATTGAAGAGTTTATGCTGATTGCAAATGAAACCGTTGCACAGCACGTGTTTGAACTGGGGATGCCGCTCGTTTACCGCGTGCACGAAACGCCGGACAAAACAAAGCTTGCGGATCTCAATACATTTCTTAACACGCTTGGTTATGGCATTAAGAACATTGGCAATGTGAAACCTCAGACGTTTCAGAAGATCCTGCAAAAAGCAAAAGGAACAAAAGAAGAAAACGTTATAAGCCGCGTGGTGCTGCGCTCCATGCGCAAGGCACGGTACGCGCCGGAATGTCTGGGGCACTTTGGGCTTGCTGCACCATGCTATTGTCACTTTACCTCCCCAATCCGCCGCTATCCGGATCTGATGGTACATCGGATGCTGCGCGAGCTGCTGCGCGGAGAGATGACAAAAGAACGGATTGCACGCTATGAAGAGACGCTGGAAGAGATCGCCCGCCATTGCTCGGAGCGGGAGATCGCAGCCATGGAGGCTGAACGCGCGGCGGATGATTTAAAGAAGTGCGAATACATGCAATCGCGCATCGGCACGGTCGAAACGGGGATTATTTCGGGGGTTGCGCAGTATGGTTTTTTTGTGCAGCTGGGCAACACGGTTGAGGGAATGGTGCGCGTGACCTCTATCGCAGGGGATTTTTATGTTTGCGATGCGAAGAATTATCGCATGGTGGGCAGGAATTCAAAGCGCGTGTTCCGGCTCGGCGACCTTGTATGCGTGCGTGTAGCAGGGGTGGATTTGGAAAACAGCAACGTGGACTTTGAATTGGTCCCGAGTGCAAATGGCGGCGCACCCAAACCAAAGAACGGGGAGGAAAAACCGAAGGGGATGCCCGGAAAGCCTAAGACGGCGGAAGAGAAGCCGAAACCAGCGGAGGGCAAACAGCCTTCAAAACGGCGCCGGCGTGCAAAGAACACGGGGAAAGTTGCAAAGGATCCAGAGAAATAGTATAATATAGAACACATTATGGAAGGGGGGAAGGCATTGCCGGTCAAGAAGGGCGTGCGGCAAATTGCGGAAAACCGCAAAGCGAGGCACGAGTATTTCATTGAGGACACATACGAATGCGGTTTGGCGCTTGTTGGCACCGAAGTGAAAAGCATTCGTGCAGGCAAGGTGAACCTGAAGGATTCCTATGCACAGGTAAAAAATGGTGAGGCGTTTCTCATTGGCATGCATGTAAGCCCCTATGAGCAAGGGAATATTTTCAACGCGGATCCGTTCCGCCAAAGAAAACTATTGCTGCATAAACAGGAGATCCGTAAACTTCAGTCCCTTGCACAGGCAGAGGGGTACAGCTTGATTCCGCTCAGGCTTTACCTGAGGGACGGCCTTGTGAAACTGGAACTTGCCGTTGCCAAGGGAAAAAAGCTTTATGACAAACGCCATGATCTTGCGGAGCGCGATGCCAAGCGCGACATCGAACGCCGGATGAAGAATGTGGATTGAGCATTTTGTGCTGTTTGTGATATAATATAAGCATAGCGTAGCAAACGCGCAGCCATAGGATGCCGCAGGGTACGGCGGCATCCTGTATGGGGCCGTAAATGGTTTCGACGGGGATCGCTGAAGCCGGATAAGCGAGCCGAAGCCCCGCGCTTCGTTAAAAGCGGGAAATTAAAAAACAACTGACGAATCTAATTTCGTACCCGTCGCTGCTTAAGCAGTGACCGTCTGTCCCCGGTTGCCCACGACCGGGATCACGGGCGTCATCAATGTGGGGAACCAACCTGCATAAGCTTTGCTGCAGGTGGGATCTTATGAAGCTACTAAAATCCTGACCCTGCCGCTGGGGGCCGGATGGAGGGAACGTTAAAACATCGGCTACGCTCGTAGAAAGTCTTGTGGACGGGTCTTCGGACAGGAGTTCGACTCTCCTCGGCTCCACCAAATCAAAAAGCGCCTGAATTATTGAATATTCAGGCGCTTTTTGTATCTCCAAAGTACACATAAAAGTACACGATTACAGAAGTTTGGACAAAATGCCTTCCACGATGCCGGATGCCTTTTTCAGACACCCCCTTAAACCGCGTGCTTGCGTTTTCTTCGGTGTCTATGCGTGCAGCGGGCCAGCTGAATGGGGGGATATTTTGAAAAAAACCTGAATTTCAAAATACGGAACGCAAACGGCGGTGTTTTGCAGAAAGCCTGCAAAACACCGCTGCCGGAAACTTAAACCATCCATATGCCTGCTCATTTACGGGGTGAAAATGAAATATTCTGGCCGGACATCGAAATTGCCATTGTTTACAAAGACGATTTTTTTGCTGAATGCAATTGCCCGTTCGATCAATGCTTCTTGCGCGGCCTTATCAAAGCCCAAGATGCCAAGATGGATCCGGTTGTAAATATTGATGATGCCTTCCGTGGAAATGGTAGAAGCATTATTGATCTTCGCTCCGAACAGCTTATGTTCAACGCTGGTGATCGCTATGCTGTAAAGGCGCATCTCTTCCTCGGAGTAATTCAAGCCAAGGTAGGCGCATTCTTTGCACAAATCCCGATAAACAGGGGATTCTTCCACATTTTCCACCATGATTCTGCCGTGCACTTCTTCCATAAAGAAACGCTCAAAATTCCTATTGCTGAAAAGGGTGTTGAACAAAATCCGTCCCTGTGTAATACTCTTAAAAATTACATCCGGCTCATCCTTGAAATACAGCTCATTTACTGCAGCATAAAAAGCATTGGTAAACCGGCGGGAAATTAAAAGCGCAATCGCCTGCTTGGTGCCGAAATAATGATGGATTAACCCCCGGTTAACCCCTGCGAGATTGGCCAATTCCTGCTGTGTCGTCTGCCGGATTCCTTGGGAATAAAAGAGGATTTCCGCGCTGGATATAATTTTATTTTGGGTAATATCACTTTTTTTTGTCATGACGTCCTCAACTCTAACCACGTTTTATTTATGTTCGTTTATAGTATAACACAGTGAGAAGATGGGATGCAACATCTCAAACATCCATAAAGTTGAAATTTATAATTTGAGGTATGGAGAAAGCGTGTTCAATATTATTGAAATTGACCGGGCTTATAACTGTGTATATAATATTTATCATAGGCTAAAAGAATTTTAGGAGGTAACGTATGAAATTACATATTATAAACCCAAACACTTCGCGGCGCATGACGGAGATGATTCGCAGCTCAGCCGAACAAGCTGCTGCATTTGGAACGGAGATCGTATGCGAAGGCCTGCGCAGAGGCCCGGAATATGCCGACTGCGCATATGACGGTGTGATTGTAAGCCACGAGCTGGTTCAGATGGTTCAAGCCGATATGCGTATGGCGGCTGGATATGATGCATATGTTGTGGCATCGTTTGCCGATCCTGCGCTTGATGCCCTGCGCGAGCTCACTGATAAGCCGGTTGTGGGCATCGCAGAGTCGGCACTGCATTTCGCTTCCTTTTTAGGGTACAAATTCGCAGTCATCAACACCTTGCCCCGATTAGAACGAACCTTTGAGGATGAGGTGAGGCGCGCGGGCGCATCGGATAGGCTTGCGGTCGTGAAGCTCCCGCCGTATCGCGTTTCCAGCTTCCTTGAAAGCACGGAGGATGCCAAGGCAATGCTGGTGAAAACGGCCCGCGAAGCAATTGAACAGGATGGGGCGGAAGTAATTATTCTTGCAGGTGGAATGCTTGCGGGATACGCAGGGTTTCTTTCCGCGGCGATCGGAGCACCGGTGCTTGATGGCGTAAAATGTGCTGTAAAAATGGCGGAAGCACTGGCCGCACTGGGCCTGACGACCAGCAAAATAAAAACCTATGCATGGCCCGATGCAAAAAAAGCCTACATAAAGTAGCGATACTTAGCCAATCCACCCGCAGGTATAACTGCCTGCGGGTGGATACATATGCAATAATAAGCGATTTGAATGGATAACAAATAAATTAGCAGTTGACAATTTATTAGAACTCGGGTATTCTTTAAAAAATAATATTAATTTAGATTTACAATATTTTAACTAATTTGATGATGGGTAAAAATAGAGAAGGGAGAAGCTTACAAAGTAAGTGTATCCCACAATAATATATAATATATAATATATAATTTGGTATATATGCTGCAAAAATATATAATTTGGTATATATGCTGCAAAACGGCATGCAATATACAAATACCATTTTGAATGATGGAGGACGACGAAATGAAAGCCAAGAGACTACTCTCGATGATCGCGCTGATTCTCGCGTTGGCGATGTGCTTTGCCGCATGCGGCGAGCCGAGCGGCACCCCCAACGAAACTGAGAACCCCGGACCCGGAACTTCTCAGCCGGGCGGCGAAGAACCGTCCGGGAACGCGGATCAGGAGTATGACGATACCATCGTCATCGACATGAACAGTGAAGTCACCAACTTTGACCCGGCGTACCTTGCCGGCGTGACCACCAGCCGCGTTGCATGCCTGATGATGGACCATCTTTGCTACATGGACCTTGATGGCAACATCATCCCGCGCTTGGCGGAAAGCTGGGAAGCCAACGAGGACGCCACCGAATGGACGTTCCATCTTCGCAAGGACGTAAAATGGCACGATGGTACGCCGTTCGTGGCAGCGGATGTGAAGTACAACATTGACCGCATCATTGACCCTGAAGTTGCCGCACTGCGTGCAGGCGACTTGGCCTGTGTTGACTCTGTGGAAGCGCCGGACGATTACACCGTTGTGTTCAAACTCAACACGCCGGTTGCCGCGTTCATCACCAAGTGCCTGCTGGTGAATCCCACCCTGCTGGCACAGCCGAAGGCCCTTCAGGAATACGGCGAGAGCTATTCCGACCATGTGGTCGGCACCGGCCCCTACAAGCTTGTTGAATGGATCCCCGGCGAGAAGGTCCGCCTGGAAGCGAACCCGGATTTCTACCTCGGCGAACCCGCCACCAAGTACGTTGAGTTCAGGCTGATCCCGGATGCCATGACCGCACTGATCGAGCTGGAACAGGGCAACATCGACTTCCTGTTCAACATCCCGAGCACGGAAATGGCGGCGTTTGAAAACAACGAGGACATCGTTCTTGAGCGCGCAAAGGACTTCGGCGTATGCTGGATCTTCCTGAACGTTGCCATGGAGCCCTGCAACGACATCAACGTCCGCAAGGCCATTGCGCATGCGATCGACTATGAAACCATTTACAACACGATGCTGTCCGACTTCGGTGTATTTGCAGACAGCTACCTGCCTAACCACAACTGGGCCTATACGCCGGATACGCTCAAGTACAACTATGACCCCGAGTATGCCAAGCAGTGCCTCGCCGATTCCGGCTGGACGGACACCGACGGCGACGGCCTTGTGGACAAGGACGGCCAGACGCTCAAGCTTGAGATCGGCTGCGGAAAGCGCGAGTCCGACAACGTGATGCTGGAGGCTGCGCAGAACTACCTCCGCCAGGTCGGAATCGACGTTTCCATGGCTGTGTTGGAGAACGCTGCTTATAACGAGCGCCTGCACGGTGCGGACTTCCAGGCCTACGTGCTCAACCTTTCTCAGGACTCTCCCGAGCCCGCTCTGGTAATCGACTTCTCCTTCCCGACTTGGGCAGGTTACAACAAGTTCGGCTATGACAACCCGCGCGTTGACGAACTGGTGCTTGCCGCAAACAGCACGGGCGATCAGGAAGAGCGCAAGGAACTCTACATTGAGATCCAGAAGCTTATCAAGGAAGACTACGTCAGCCTACCGTTCTATTCCCGTTATGCGCAGGTGGGCGTAAGCGCCAAGGTTGAAGGGTTCACCCACAGCGCCGCAATCTTTGATTTACAGGATGTGCGGGTCGCAAAATGATCTGTGCCGCGAAGTGCGGCGGAAAATCTTCTGATCCTTAGCTCAAAGGCTACGGCTGCGCCTGCGCAGACACGCTCAATGTGCCTCGCGGGCGCAGCCAAAGCAATATTCAAGGTAGGTATCATATGCTTAACTTTATTATTAAAAGGCTGCTGACCTCCATCCTCGTTATTATCGGCGTAACGATCGTGATTTTCAGCCTTGTGCACATGGCACCGGGCGACCCGGTACAGATGATGGCGGGCCTCGATGCAAAAGAGGAAGATATAGAGGCGCTCCGTGCCAAAATGGGTATGGACAAGCCGCTTATCGTACAGTACTTCAATTACGTAAAGGGCCTTTTGCACCTTGATCTTGGGAAGTCCATCATCACAAATAAGAACATATCGGACGAAATTTTCTTCCGTTTTCGGAACACGGCGGAGTTGGCGGTTGCCGGCATGCTGATCTCGTCCGTTTTCGGTATCTTCATCGGCATTGTCGCCGCCGTAAACCGGGACAGGTGGCTGGATAAAACGCTGATGTCGCTCTCCATTACCGGTATTTCCATGCCGTCGTTCCTGCTGGCGCTGCTGTTGATGCTGCTGTTGGTTTCCCAATGGCATCTGCTGCCGGCATCCGGCAGGGAAGGCTCGCCGTTTACGGCCGAGGGCTTCAAGTACATCATTCTGCCCGCGCTCACGCTCGGCATCTCGGGTACGGCAAGCATCGCGCGCCTCACCCGCTCGTCCGTTGTGGCCGTCCTGAACGAGGAGTTCGTGATGACGCTCAAGGCGAAGGGCCTCCGGCGCAAGATGATCCTGTTCAAGCACATCCTGCGCAACGCGAGCCTTCCGATCCTTACGATGATCGGCCTTGACTTCGGCTACCTGCTTGGCGGCGCCGTTGTTACGGAAACGATCTTTGCATGGCCTGGCATCGGAAAATATGCGATGGACGCGATTTCACAAAACGATTTTCCGGCGGTACAGGGCGCTGTGCTGATCCTTTCCATGATGTTCATGCTGATCAACCTAGTGGTAGACCTGCTTTACGGCGTGCTGGATCCGCGCGTCTCGCTCGAATAAGGGAGGCGAAACAATGCAATCCAAAGCTTTGAAAAAAATCATCAAGAACCCAACGGCCATGGTGTGCATCGCGCTGTTGCTCGTAATCATCTTTGCCTGCACGTTCTGCAAAGTGCTGGCGCCTTACGGATTTGACGATCAGGAGCTTGCAAACCGCCTGCAGGGCCCGTCCGCAGCCCACATTTTCGGCACGGACGAATACGGCCGCGACGTGTTTTCGCGCGTGCTTTACGGAGGGCAGAACTCCATCGTGATCGGCTTTGCCGCGGTGGTCCTTTCCATCGTCATCGGCGGAACGCTCGGCATGCTTGCGGGGTATTTCAAAAAGGCGGAAGCCATCATCATGCGCCTGATTGACATTCAGATCGCCATCCCCGGCATCCTGTTTGCAATCGTGATTGTTGCAACGCTGGGCGATTCGCTGATCAACGTGGTATTCAGCGTTGCGATTTTCTCTATTCCGACCATGACCCGCGTGGTGCGTTCCGAGGTGCTTTCACTTAAAAAAAGCGAATTCGTGCAGGCTGCGAAAACATATGGTTTGCCGGATTATCGCATCATCTTTGTCCACATCCTGCCCAACATCGTACACACCATGATCGTGCTTGCGACGATGCGCTTTGCAAGCAGCGTGCTTACTTGCGCTACGCTGAGCTTCCTTGGACTCGGTGTGAAGCCGCCGATGGCGGACTGGGGCTCCATGATCAGCAACGGCAGGTTGTATATCCGTTCGGCCTGGTGGCTCATCGTGTTCCCGGGTGCGGCGCTGCTGCTGCTCACGCTCGTGGTAAACCTTTTGGGCGATGCGCTGCGCGATGCACTGGACCCCAAAGTGCAGTGAAGGCATTTGCCTGAAAAGTTACGATTTTGAAAGGATCAATAGCTAAAGTATGAGGATAGATACCCTGATTATCAATGCGGATACGCTCACCATGGCTGGGAAAGGCGTAGGATATGAGGACAACTGCGCAGTCGCCATAGATGCGGGCAAGATCATTGCCGTCGTGCCGATGGCGGATGCGGGCGCATATGAAGCAGAAGAAATAATTGATGCAACGAATAAGCTCGTTCTTCCAGGCCTGGTGGATGGGCATATGCATGCTTCGCTGAACCTGTTCCGCGGGCTTGCGCAGGATACCAAGGATTGGATGATGCGCGGTCAGAAGCCATATTCTTCCCGCATGGAACCGGAAAACTGCCTGCCTGCATCCGATGTAAATATGCTGGAAGCGCTTGCTGCGGGCACAACGACCTTCGGAGAGTATTCTTTCCCGGAAATGATCGGGCATCAGGCTGAGTTCCTGGATAAGCTTGGCGCACGCGGCAATCTCACGATCACCATCCGCGGCACGTCCCGCCAAATGGCGAAGGGCGATATCAACGACCTGTACGTGTTTGACGATGACATGGCGCGTCAGAAACTGAACGACAACCTTGCCCTGTATGACGCATGGCATGGAAAACATGGACGGTTTACGGTCTGTCTTGGCCCGCAGGGGCCAGACTTCATGAGCAGGGAAATGCTCCTTGAATGCAAGCGGGCGGCGGCCGAGCGTAACATGATGCTGCATGTTCACTTAGCGCAGGGGAAGCGCGAAACCATTCAGATGATGAAGCGCTACAACAAGCGTTCCATCCCGTTTATGGAGGAGCTGGGCTATCTGGACGGCAAGCTGATTGCCGCGCATATTACCGATGCGACGGATGAAGAAGCGCGTTTGCTTGCAAAGCGCGGCGCTTCCATGGTGCTCTGCTCCGGCAGCATCGGCATTATTGACGGAGAAGTTCCCCCGGCATGGGAATTCATGCAGGCTGGAGGTTATACGGCGCTTGGCACCGATCAGGCTTCCGGCAACAACTGCAATCAGATTATCAATGAAATGAAGCTTACGGCTTTGTTTAACAAAATCAAGTACATGGATCCGGAGGTAATGCCTGCCTGGCGCGTGCTGCGCATGGCAACCATAGACGGCGCAAAAGCGCTCGGCCTCGCGGACCGCATCGGTTCCATTGAACCGGGCAAGGAGGCGGATATCATCTTCATCGACCTCCGTGCAAAGACGATGATGCCGGTGGTGAAGCACCCGGTCAGAAATTATGTTCCAAACCTTGTATACTCTGCGCGCGGAAACGAAGTGTGCCGTGTAATGGTGGCGGGGCGGACGCTGTATCTGGACGGAAGGTATCTGACGGTGGATGAAGAAGCTCTCATGAATGAATTCGCGCAGAGCAGCCGGGAATATTTCTCGCGATTCCCGCTGGAAGCGGTGAAGGATACCGTAGGGTATGACCTTCAGCAGAACGACAGATTGTAGGAGCGATCGTATGGCTGAAAGATTATTGGACGTTTCGGGCCTCAAAAAGTATTATCCCATCAAGAAAAACCTCTTGGGAAAGCCCGGTGCATATGTTAAAGCGGTAAACGGCGTTGATTTCTTCATAAATAAGGGTGAAACGCTTGGCCTTGTGGGCGAATCCGGCTGCGGAAAATCCACGGTGGGCAAGTGCATCATCGGTCTTGAAGCGATCACAGAAGGCAGCATAACTATGGATGGGCTTGAAATCAGCGCCATGAAGGAGCAGGAGCGCCGCCATATCCGCAAGGATATTCAAATGGTGTTCCAAAACCCGTATGCTTCACTGAACCAGAGGCGCAACATCCTGCAGATTATTGACGAACCCATGCAGGTAAACCTCGGCCTGTCGCGCGCCGAGCGCGTTGCGCGCACAAAGGAGCTTCTGCGCATGGTCGGCCTGCGCGATGAGTACTGCTCCCGCTATCCGCATGAGTTTTCCGGCGGCCAGCGGCAGCGCATCGCCATTGCACGCGCATTATCGGTGAACCCGCGCCTTGTGATTGCGGACGAAGCGGTGTCGGCGCTGGATGTTTCAATTCAGTCGCAGGTTATCAACCTGTTTCGCGAGCTGCAGCAAAAGCTTGAGCTAACCTATCTTTTCATTTCCCACAACCTTTGTGTCGTCAAGTATATCAGCGACCGGATCGGCGTGATGTACTTGGGCGAACTTGTGGAGGTTGCGGAAACGGAAGAGCTGTTCCGCAACCCATGTCATCCGTACACGAAATCGCTGCTTTCGGCGATCCCCCTTGCGGATGTAAGCGAAGGGGAAGAGCAGCGCAGGCAGGAGCGCATCATCCTCAAGGGAGATGTGCCGAGCCCCGCAAACCCGCCGAGCGGTTGCTATTTCCACACCAGATGCCCTGTGGCCAAGGAAATTTGCCGTCAGGAGAAGCCCTGCCGCATGGAAGTTGCCCCCGGGCATACCGTGGCCTGCCATCTGTTCAGCGAGGGGGTGTGAACGCGTGAAAAACATATTGCAGATCGAAAACCTGAGCATCAGCTTCCGCACGGATGAAGGTACTTTCAATATGATCAAGGATCTTTCCTATTCGGTCGGGGAAGGTGAGATCGTGGGCATCGTGGGCGAGTCGGGCTGTGGAAAGACCATCTCATCCCTCTGTACGATGGGACTGCTTCCTTCAAACGCCATTGTGGAAAACGGGCATGTGATCCTGAATGAGGAGGAGGACCTGCTCACCTATAACGACAACAAAATGAGCCACATCCGCGGAAAGAAGGTCTCCATGATCTTTCAGGAGCCGATGAAGGCGCTCGACCCGGTGTTCACCATCGGAAACCAGATGGAGGAGACCGTGCGCCGGCACAACAAGGGCGTCAAAAAAGCGGAAGCGCGTGCCCGCTGCCTGGAAATGCTGAAAAAGGTAGAGATTGCAAACCCGGAGCATGTGCTCAAATGCTATCCGCACGAGCTTTCCGGCGGCATGAAACAGCGCATCATTATTGCGATGGCGCTTATCTGCGAACCCATGCTCCTGATTGCGGACGAACCAACTACGGCGCTTGACGTCACGATTCAGGCGCAGATTCTGGAGTTGATGCAGAACATCCGTAAGATCACGAATGCATCTATCATTTTTATTACGCATGACCTCGGCGTAATTGCCAACCTCTGTGACCGCGTACTGGTGATGTACGCTGGGCAGGTCGTAGAAGCGGCCGACAAAAAGACGCTTTTTCTTTCCCCAAAACATCCCTATACCCGCGGCCTCTTAGGTTCGCTGCCCAGGTTGGACGAGGACAGGGAAACGTTGGATTCCATCCCGGGGAGCATCCCTCTGCCTAAGGATTTCCCGGCGGGCTGCCGCTTCTCCACACGTTGTGAACACGCGTCGGAGCAGTGCGCGGCATCGGAGCCGGGCTGCTATATGTGCGGCGGCTCTTTGGTGAAGTGCTGGCGCTATGCGGAAAACAAAACTGAAAAGGAGAACGAGCAATGAAACGCATCTGCATGACCGGGTTCGACCCAGTAAGAAGCCTCGGGGACGAAAAGAATCCTTCCTATGAGCTCATCCGCGATTTCCCGCGGGAATTCATGGGATATGAAGTGATGACCTTTGAGGTGCCAACCGCTTTTGACCGCAACCGCGCAGCGGTGGCCTCCATCATCCAAGAGAACAAACCGGACATCTTTCTGGGCCTTGGCCTGAGCGGAAGCAGGTTTGAAATCACACTCGAAAACGTGGGCATCAATTTCCGCGATGCGGGATATATGAAGGATAACGACGGGATGATCCTTCACCATGAGCCGATTTATGCGGACGGTGCGGGCGGTTATATTTCCCCCATGCCCGTTCAAAAGGTGGTGGCTCGTGCACAGGCGGAAGGCATCCAGATGGCGGAGTCCTATTACTGCGGCACTTACTGCTGCAATCAGGTGCTCTACAACGGCCTTTACCACAGAGACAAATTTTTCCCGAACATGCTTGCAGGGTTCCTGCATGTGCCGTATTTCCCTGAGCTTGTGATCGGCCGCAAGTCTGCGCCTTCCATGCCGCGGGAGAAATCGGCTCGCGCGCTCGAGATCCTGCTGGAAGAGTGCGTGGAAGCGCTGAGATAAACTGAACCGGAAAAAGGAAAGCGACAGCCGAAAAATGGCGGAAAGGGATATCTGTATATGAAGACAAAGAACTGGCCGGAAGGCGTGCAATGCGGTGTTGCGCTCACGTTTGACCTTGACGCGGAAACCTTCTGGTTTTCCCGCACCATGGACAGCATGGCAAGCCCCAATCTGATGGCGGAAGGCGCTTATGGCCCCAAGGTTGCTGTGCCCCGTATTCTGGACATGCTGGACAGGCTTGAGCTGAAGGCGACGTTTTTCATTCCGGGCTGGGTCATCGAGCATCATACCGAGACCTGCCGCGAGATTGTGCGCCGCGGGCACGAAATCGGCTATCACGGCTATCTGCATGAAAAAGCATACTTCGTTGAGCAGGAAAATGAGCTGATTGCAAAAGCGAAAAAGATCATGAAGGATCTACTCGGCGTGGAGCCCGTCGGCCACCGCACGCCGGAAGCCGAACTGACAAAGGAGACGATCAGAACCATCATCGACAACGGGTTTGAATATTCCACCAACACAATGGACCGGGATTGCCCATACCTGCACGAGCTGGAAGACGGCAGGAAGATCGTGGAGCTTCCCTTCAACTGGCTTTATGATGATTCCTCCCACTTTTTCTTTACGCTGCAAACTCCGGAACGCCGCAGAATCTGTGCGCCGAGCACGGTGTATGAAATCTGGCGGACAGAATTTGACGGGCTGTATGAAGAAGGCGGCTTGTATCCGTTTGTGTTGCATCCGCAGATCATCGGCCGCGTGAGCCGTGTGAAGATGCTTGAAGACCTGCTCACCTATATGAAGAGCCGGCCCGGTACGCTTATTGGCCCGGGAAAGGTGATTGCAGACGCGGCGCGCAAGGCGCTGATGCCGGAAGCATAAGTATGCGGATGAGGGACGGCAGATGTTCGATATTGTAATTTACAACGGATTTCATATTACGATGGAGGGCAAGGGCCTCGGCATCATCGAAGAAGGAGGCCTTGCTATTCAGGATGGAAAGATTGCTGCGGTTGGCACGGCGGAGGAAATGCGCCGCGCTGACGCAAGGCGTAAGATCGACGCAAGCGGCATGGCTGTTCTGCCGGGCCTGATCGACGCGCACGTCCATACCGGCTTCGGCCTGCTGCGCGGCCTTTCTCAGGACATCGGCTCCTGGATGCAGCGCGGGCTCTGGCCGTTTTATGATGAACTGGATCGGGAAGGTGCGGCGATCGGCTCCCGCCTTGCAATTCTTGAGGCCATGAAAGCAGGCACCACCACCTTCAATGACTTTTTCGGCAACATGGCAGATCTTGCCCGCAACCATGTATCCATGGGGACACGCGCCATCGTGACCGAGATGGTCAATGAAATGCTCAAAAAGCTTACCGACAACAAAACGGGGCTTTATGCGTTCGACCCTGTGGTGGGCGAAGAAAAATTCAACCGCGCTCTTGCGCTTTACGATGCGTTTGAAGGCGCGGAAAACGGCAGAATCACCGTGGGCTTCGGCGTGCAGGCAACGGATATGCTTTCCACGGAGCTGTTGTGCCGCATGTACCGCGAGGCGCGCAGCCGCAACAAAAAGTTCATGCTCCACTTGGAGCAGGGAGACCGGGAGATCGACCAAATGCAGCGCCGCTACGGCAAGCGCTCCATCGCATATCTGGAAGAACTCGGGATGCTGAATGAAAACCTGCTTGCGGTGCATCTTACGGAATCCTCGGGCGAAGATGCAAAATACCTTGCCGGAAAGGGAGCTTCGCTTTTGCACTGCGCAGGCACCATCGGCCTGATCGACGGCATCAACCCGCCCATCGGAGAATACCTTGCGGCAGGCGGCAGCGTGGCGCTTGGGTCGGATCATGTGCCGGGAAACAACTGCAGCAATATGTTCAACGAAATGAAGCTGACTGCGCTTTTGAACAAGAACAAATACCGCGATCCGAGCGTGTTCCCCGCATGGCAGATGCTGCGCCTCTGCACCGTGGATGCGGCGCGCGTGCTCGGCATGGAAAACGAGATCGGTTCCCTGCGCGAAGGGAAAAAGGCGGACGTGATTCTCATCGACCTCAACCAGCCCAGCCTTGCACCGGTGATCACCTACCCGTTCCGCAACCTTGTGGCAAACCTTGTTTACTCCGCGCGGGGCAGCGAGGTGCGCACTTCCATTATCGATGGCAACATTGTGATGGAAAACGGTGTGGTGACGACGGTGGACGAAGCGGCTATTGTGCGTGAAGCCAACGAGGCAGCCAGGGAGCTTGCGCAACGCGGCGCAAAACGCGTGGAGCCGGATTCCGAAATGCTTGCCATGTACCATGCGGGCAATCTGTAACGCAGCCATTAAAAGGAGAAACCAATGTTTGACGTAATCATAAAAGGCGGAAAAATCATCGACGGAACCGGGGGGGACGCTTATGTTGCCGACCTTGGAATCCGCGGTGAACGCATTGAAGCCATCGGTAACCTTGCAGACGCAGAGGCGAAAATGGTGATCGATGGAGCCGGTTTGACCGTAACTCCGGGCTTTATCGATGCGCATTCCCACGGAGATGGCACGATCCTGCTTTACCCCAATGCGGAAAGCGCGGTGCGCCAGGGCATCACAACGTTCGTGGGCGGCCAGTGCGGCGATTCGCCCGCACCCCGGAGCGACAAGTATTATATGCGCCATTTCTGGGAGTACGACGCGTGGTATGAGATTGACCATCATACGTTTTACGCCGATTTCGTGCAGCCCAAACAGAAGGCGCTGGAGGTGCTGGAGCCGCGCTATAACGTGAAGTTTGACTTTTCTACGTTTGACGGCTATCTTTCCAAGCTGGAAAACATGGGGATTTCGGCGAACTTCGTCCCGCTTCTCGGCCACGGCACCATCCGCGCGCACAGCATGGGACCCAAGGATGCAAACCGCATCCCCTCTGCCGATGAGATGAAGCAGATGAAGGCTTATCTGAAAGACGCCATGGAAAGCGGCGCGTGGGGCATTTCAACCGGGCTTGACTATGTGCCGAGCGCATATGCAAAAACACCGGAGATTGTGGAGCTTGTCCGCGAGCTGAAGCCGTATGACGCATATTATAACACGCATTGGCGCAAGACCGGCCTGCGCATGAAGGTACCCGGACACCATTATGCCATCGACGGCATTCGGGAAGCATGCGAGATCGGCCTGCAAACCGGCGTAAAGACCCAGCTTTCCCATTTGAGCAGCGGGTATTCCATCGCACCCATGCCGGATCCTGAGCTTGACGCGGCGGCAGCGCGCGCAACGCTTCGCGTATTCGATGCCTACCGGGAGCAGGGAGCGCAGCTTGCCTTTGATGTAATCCCCAACACCAGCGGCGGCTTCCAGTGCATCCCGTACCTTGTGATGTATTTCGTGCCGTGGGTGCGCATGAGCGGCGGCGTGGAGCATTTCATTGAAAACCTGCAATCTTTCGATTACCGCGAGGAGTTCCATGAGTATATCATGAGCGGCAAGTGGTACATGGTGAGCCCGGTGCGCAATGCAGAGTGGGATAAGATAATATATGTTACCTGCGCAAAGGATGCATCGCTTGCAGGCAAGTCCTTAAGAGAAATCACGCGGGAGCGCGGCGGGAGCAACAGCGTGGATACCGTCATCGATCTTCTGATTGAAGATCCGCTCATCAAGGTCATGCAGAACAGGCACATTGAGGGCTCCGTGCAGGAATTCCTGAACCATGAATCCGCCATGGGCTGCATCGACAGCTATGTTTACGATGACGTGGGCCCCTTCGGTGTAGGGCAGGCGGTTCCGGAAATCCTGCCGCATCCAAATGCATATTGCGGTTTCATCAAGTATATCAAGGCGTTCGGGCAGCCGCGGCTGGAGGATACCATCCGTAAGATCACCGGTGTTACGGCGCAGTGGCTCGGCATGGAAAAGCGCGGCACGCTGAAAGAAGGCAACTTTGCGGATGTGGTCGTGTTTGATGAGAAGACGCTTGAGCCCAATGAAAACCACATCGAGCCCCGCCAGAAGCCTAAGGGCATCCGTTTCGTATTCGTAAACGGAAAGCTTACCGTGCAGGACGGCGAGCATACGGGCGCACGCAGCGGTGCGGTGCTGCGCTTCAACAAGAAAGAGCTGTTCCGCTAAGGCGGCATACATTTTACCCAAAAACGGAAGGAGTTCATTATGGCTGTAACGAAAAAACAATTCGACATTGAGGCGCTTCCCGGCGAGCGCTGGTTCCCCTTGGAAACCTCTTTTGAAGAGGACATGAAGGAATATTGGGGCGATTGGGGCGTTTGCTCCGAAGTGGATACGCTTAAGGACGTGCTGATGCGCCGCCCCGGGCCGGAAATCGACAATTTTGACTGGGCGGCAGCCCGCTTTAAGTGTGCGATCGACCCGGAACGCTTCCGTGCGCAGCACGATGCGCTTGCACAGGTATACCGCGATCACGGCGTCCGCGTACACTATGTGGAAGAGCAACGCACAGACAAACCAAACGCCCTCTTCATGCGCGACCTGTGCTTCATGACGCCGGAAGGCGCGATCGTTACCCGCCCCGCCATGGAAGCGCGCCGCGGTGAGGAAAAGGCTGTGGCGAAAGCGCTTGCAAATCTGGGGGTGCCGATCGTACGCACCATTACGGGCAGCGCTACGTTTGAAGGCGCAATGTGCATGTGGATTGACCGCAAAACCGTTGTTCTTGCTTCCGGTGTCCGCACCAACCGCGAAGGATACGAGATGATGGAATACGAGCTGCGCCGCATGGGTGTGACAGAGATCCTGCATATGCAGATCCCCTATGGCCATGCGCACATTGACGGCAACCTGAACTTTGCCAGCCACGAGGTTGCGGCAATCCATCCGGCGCAGGTGCCATACGATGTATGCGACGCTCTGAAGAAGAAGGGCTTTAAACTGATTGAATGCCCCTCCCGCCTGGAAGCCAAGGAAACCTTTGGCATTAACTTCGTTGCCATTAAGCCCGGCCTTATCGTGATGCCTGCGGGCAATGAAAGATTGCAGGAACTTCTTGAACAAAACGGCATTGAGGTAATTGCCGTGGAGCTTGACGAAATCATGAAAGGATATGGCGCGATCCATTGCTGCACCGCGTTCCTGAAACGGGAAAGCAACTGATATAAGCAGACCAAGGTATCCGGCCGGAGCAATTCCCACGACTGCACCGCGAAAGCTGCCGACGCTGAGCGTTTGGCAGAGGGCGGGCGCGGGGATTGCTCCGGCATTTCAGTTATGGCCGGCACCGGCAGCAAAGCGCGTGTTCGTTCCGATGCTTATGCTTCGGGGGCGGCTTTAAAGTGTTGCTGCGCAAGGAGGGCTGCCCCGATTAAACCGGCTTTGTTGCCGTGGCGGGCGGGGAGCAATGGCGCATGAAAGCCCGGCGCAATGTGCTGCTGCATATGGGAGCGAATCAGCGCAAGAATGCGCGCATCTTCAATGAAGCCGCCGCCAATCACGACCGCTGCCGGATCAAATATGTGAATCAGCGATGCAAGCCCTTCTGCCACGGTGTCTGCCCAGGCGGCGATGTGCGGAGCAACATCAGGGCGTTCCATTGCAGCGGCAATCTTACGACCGTCGCTGAGTGCACAGTCAACTTTACGCATGCGCGTTACAAGCGCAGAAACGCTTGCAACATCCTCGTAATACTGTCCGCCGGTATACATCATTCCAAACTCTCCGGCAGACCAGTTCGCGCCGTGGTATACCTGCCCGCCACGCACAATTGCGCCGCCGATGCAAGTCCCGTAAGTCAGGCAAATTAAATCGCCGTTTTCGGGAACGGGGCAGGCCTGTGCTTCTGCAAACGCCATGCAATTTACATCGTTTTCCACGGCAACCGGAACGCCAAAGCACGAAAACTCTTCTTTAAGGTTTGTGCCGGTATAGCCGGCAATAACATGCGGCGGATCGTAAATAATCTCGCCACTCGTGCAGTTCACCTGACCCCGCGTGCAAATGCCGAGTGCATCCGCCGGGCCAAGAGCCGCCGCTGCTTTTCGCACCCGGTTCATAAGCCGTTCAGCGCCTTCCGGGCCATTGGTTGGGAATTCGCTTACGGCGTGCAAAGCATTGCTTTCCCAAACACCGTATTTTACAAACGTGCCTCCGATATCAAAAACGTTGATTTTCACTTCAAATCCCTCCGTGTTCCTGCGTATCTGCGCACAAAGAGTATATCACGTCGCAAATAAAATTTCATCATGTTATTAAATGAATGAGATAAACGATTGACAAACAATATATTATAGTGATATAGTTTATTAACACGGTGTTAGATATTGCGGAACGAAAGCGTGAAACAGACTGTGATTTTGATTTGCGGATGCAGAATCCGCAGGAAATACCAAAAACTAAAAACGGAGAGGAAGAAACATGATGAAGAAAATCCTTTCGCTTGTGCTTTGCCTTGCAATGGCCATCAGCGTTGCAGGCTGCGCGCAGCCGGGCAACAGTGATCCCGAACCTGTGACGACGCCGGATGGCGGAAACACGCCAGCTACGACAGATGAACCCAGTGCAACAGAGAACCCGGAAGAAAGCCCATATGTGGAAGACGCAACGTTCCGCTATCTTTATGCTTCCGAAATCAGCACGATGAACTATCTCGAAACCGGCACCACTGCCGATTTCAAGCCGGCTGCCAACTTTGTTGATACGCTGATTGAGTATGACGAATATGGCGTAGTCAAACCCTGCCTTGCAACGTCATGGGAAGTTTCGGACGACGGTTTGGTGTGGACGCTTCACCTGCGCGAAGGCGTGAAGTGGTACACTTATGAACTTGACGAGTATGCCGAAACCACAGCGGACGATTTTGTGTTTGGCCTTGAGTGGATTCTCAATCCCGCGAACGAATCCTCCAATGTTGATATCGTATGCAGCGTTATCAAAAACGCGAGAGAGTATTTTGACGGCACCATCACCGATTTCTCAGAGGTAGGTGTGAAGGCGCTTGATGCGTATACGCTTCAGTATACGCTGAAAGACACCTGTCCGTACTTCCTCTCCATGCTGACCTATGTCGCATTCATGCCCGCAAACCGCGCGTTTGCCGCGGAGTGTGCAGAGTACTACGGCACATCCAACGACACCATCCTTTACAACGGCGCATATTATTGCACCAGCTGGGAGCCCCAGAGCGAACTTGTAATGGAACGCAACGACAATTACTGGGACCGCGAGAACGTTTCCATCAAGACCGTGTCGGGCAAATACAACGCTGAAGCCGAAGCGCTTGCGCCGGAAATGTATCTGCGCGGCGAGATTGATGAAGCGCAGATTCCTGTTGAGATTCTCGACAGCTGGATGAAGGACGAAAGCAAAAACCAAATCGTACGTCCCAACCGGCCGACCTATGATGCGATGTGGTGGTTCTTTGATTTCGATCCGCATTTCGACGAGCCCTACGACAGCGAAAACTTCAAGCTTGCCGTCAATAACCGGGCATTCCGCCTGTCGATCGTTTACGGCATCGACCGCGTAAAGGCGATGACATGCTATGATCCGTACAGCCCGGAAGAATACCTGATGAATACCGTCACCCCGCCGAACTTTGTTGCGGTGGATGGCAAGGAATATACGCAGACCGGCGAGCTGGAAACGGTGAGCGGACAGGATTGGTTCCAAAGCGAGACCGCGCTGAAATACAAGGAGCAGGCGGTTGCAGAGCTCACGACTGCCGGATGCAAATTTCCCATTGTGATTCCGTATTACTATCGTGTGGATCAGGCAAATCAGGATCTGGTTGCACAGGTGATCGAGCAGCAGCTCGAAGGTCTCCTTGGCACGGAATACATTGACATCGTCACCATCGCCGGTCCCGCCAACAACTACATCACCGAAGTGCGCAAGGCCGGTAAATACGGCCTGATGGAAGAAGGCTGGGGCCCGGACTTCGCAGACCCGGTAACCTATGCGGATCCGTGGGGGCTGAGCTGGAGCTACAACAACCGCTCCATGTGCACGCAGGAAGATTATTTGACCGGTTATGTCTACACACAGGAAGACTATGACAACGGCGTAATTGACGATGAAGCTTACATCGGACAGCCGCAGCAGATTTATGACAAGATGATTCAGGAAGCGACGGCTGAGAAGGTTGATCTGGCCAAGCGCTACGAACTGTTTGCAAAAGCGGAAGCGTGGCTGATCAATGAGGGAATCGTGGTTCCGTTCCGCGTGTTCTCCAACGGCTATGTTGCAAGCAAGCTTACCGTGTTTGACGGAGAGTATTCCTCCTTCGGCGTTTCCGTGTGGCGCTACAAGGGCAAACATGTGCTCAAAGAAGCCATGAGCCTTGAGCAATATCAGGAACAGTATGCGCAATGGAAGCTGGACCGCGAGGCTGCGCTTGCGGCGGCTGAACAATAACGGCAGGTTGAGCCGGCTCCCAAATTAAGCAAATCGGGCGTGGGGTGCTTTCGCCCCACGCTCCGCTTTTACCGCTGGTTGGCACGCCGCAGTCAAACCGAAGGCATGGGTAAAAAAACGGAAAGGAGCCGCGGCCTGATTTAAGAAGGAAAGGCCGCAGTGATTCTGAATGCTGGAATACATCGCAAAACGCACACTGGGCGCCGTTGTATCGTTGTTTATCGTGATTACGCTGATTTTTCTCCTTCTTCGCATGATGCCGATGGAAGGATATTTCGGCGCGGAATACGACAAGCTCAGCGAGGAAACGCGCGCCAGCATGCTCGCAGAGAAAGGCTTGGACAAACCGGTTCTGACGCAGCTTGTTGAATTTTATAAGAACTTATTGAAAGGCGATCTTGGAAAATCGTGGATTTACAGGCCAAACTATCCAATCGCAAAAATTCTGGAAAAAAAGATTCCGTATTCGCTTAAAATCGGGCTGATCTCCATGGCGGTGTCGCTCTTGGTCGGCATCCCGCTCGGCGCGATGATGGCCCGCTTTAAAGGCAAGCTCGGCGATAAAATCGGCACTGCTTTTATCGCTATTGTCGAAGCTCTGCCGACAGCTGTGCTGATGCTGTTCGTCCAGCTTTATTTTTCAAGTTGGTTTAACTTGTCCCTTTTGTTTGATAAGGACAACCCTTCCACGTGGATTCTGCCGATCCTGTCCATCTCGCTGTTGAGCATCTGTACCTATGCGATGTGGATGCGCCGCTACATGATCGACAATATCAACATGGATTATGTAAAGCTTGCGCGCGCTAAAGGCGTCCGCGGCGGCAGAATTATGTTCCTGCATGTATTCAAGAACGCGTTTGTTCCCATGGCGCAGTTTTTGCCGGGTTCGGTGCTTTCAACGATTATCGGCTCCATTTATGTGGAACATCTTTACTCCATTCCCGGTACAGGCGGCCTGCTGATCGACGTAATACAGCGGCAGGATAATACGATGGTGCAAACCCTTGTGCTGCTTTATGCCGCAATCGGAATCATCGGCATGTTCCTGGGCGATCTCCTTATGGCGCTGCTTGATCCGCGCATCAGCTTTGTGAAGAAAGGGGATGACCGCTAATGGCTGCAAAAAAACCGTTGTTTAACCGCCAAATGCGCCGCATCAGCGAGCTCGATGCAAATATTCAGGCCGGCTTGGCGCGGGAGGAAGCCGAACGCGCAAAACAGGCTGAGGCGGAAATCGAAACCGTTGATTATACGCCGGAACAGATCGCGGCGCTTGATCCAGCGCTGTTTGAACCGGCCGGGTTCAACGAGGAGGATGCGGAGCGCACGGGCTATTCCAATTATTCCTATTGGGCGAGCACATTCAAAAATTTTTGGCGCAACAAGGTCGCGCGCGTGCTGATCATTGCGCTGATCGCAGTGCTGCTGTTCGCATTTCTTCAACCATTTTTCCCGGGACAGCATGACCCTGTAACGATCAATAATGATCCTGAGACGGGAATCCAGCTGATGAATTTGGCGCCCTCTTCGGAATATTGGTTTGGCACGAACGCAATTGGTCAGGACCTTTGGGCGCGCGTCTGGGCAGGTACCCGCGTTTCGGTGTTCATCGGCCTTGTGGTTGCGCTCAGCGACCTTGTGGTAGGCGTGATCATTGGCATGATCTGGGGCTATGTGCGAAAGGTGGACAAAGTGATGACTGAGATTTACAACGTCATCAGCAATGTGCCGCAGACGCTTATCCTGATCCTCGTAAGCTATATCCTGCGCCCGAGCATCACCACGATCATCATTTCGATGTGCATGGTGGGGTGGATGGCGATGGCGCGATTTATCCGCAATCAGGTTGTGATTTTCCGGGATCGCGATTTCAACCTTGCCTCACGTTGCCTCGGCACAAGCACATTCCGCATTATTACGAAAAACCTGCTGCCGCAAATGGTTTCGGTCATCATGCTGCAGACGGCGCTCGCCATCCCGGGCGCAATCGGAGACGAGGTGTTCCTTACCTATATCGGGCTGGGGCTTCCCACTTCTCAGGCTTCCCTGGGCAACCTGGTGGAAGCGGGGCGCGTTCTCATGATGCAGAAAGAGCTGCGGTATCAGCTTATTTTCCCCGCGGCTGTCGTTGCATTCATCACGATTGCGTTCTATATCATCGGCAACGCGTTCTCCGATGCTGCCGACCCGAAAAACCACGTGTAAAGGAGAGCGGCTATGGAAAACAGGGAAATCATTCTTTCGGTCAAAAACCTGAATGTGCGGTTCAGCCTGCGCGGAAAAAGCCTGCATGCGATCCGGGGCGTTTCGCTTGATGTGTTTAAGGGCGAAAGCCTTGCGATCGTGGGAGAATCCGGCAGCGGCAAATCCGTGCTTACAAAGAATTTTATCGGCCTTTTGGATAAGAATGGGCGGATCGATTCCGGTGAAATCCTGTATGCGGGAATGGATCTTGCAAAATTCACGACGGAAAAAGAATGGGCAAAGATTCGCGGCAAGAAGATTGCCATGGTGATGCAGGATCCGATGACAAGCCTGAACCCGCTCAAAACCATCGGTTGGCAGATTAGTGAAGCGCTGATTCTCAACCGCGGCATGAAGCGGGCGGAAGCAAAAGCGGCTGCCATAGACATCCTGAGGGACGTTGGAATCAATGAGCCGCAGCGGCGGTATCGGCAATATCCGCATGAATTTTCCGGCGGAATGCGCCAGCGCGTTGTGATTGCCATTGCAGTTGCGTGCGGCCCGGAAATTTTGATCTGCGACGAACCCACGACGGCGCTTGACGTCACCATTCAATCGCAGATTCTGGGGCTCATAAAAACGCTGTGCCGTAAATATGAAATGACGACGATTTACATTACGCATGACCTTGGCGTAGTGGCGAACGTGGCGGACCGCATTGCGGTCATGTATGCCGGGGACATCGTGGAAATCGGCACGGCGGACGAGGTGTTCTTCAACCCGCAGCATCCATATACCTGGGCGTTGCTCTCAAGCCTTCCGCAGCTTGGGGAGAAGGGGAAGGAGCTTTATTCAATCAAAGGCACGCCGCCCAAACTGTTTGGCGTTATAAAGGGTGACGCGTTTGCCCCGCGCAATCCACAGGCACTCAAGATAGATTATCTTGTTCGGCCGCCCTATTTTGAGGTGTCGCCAACGCATAAGGCGAGAACGTGGCTCCTGGACCCGCGCGCGCCAAAGATTGAGCCGCCTGAGATTATCAAACGGCTGCATGATCTGGAACAAGAAGGAAAGGCGGGTGAAGCGGATGAGTAAGTGGACGGAAGTGCGCGCACGCACGCCGCTTGTAAGCGTACGCAACATTGATGTGACGTTCGGAAACGGCAGAAATGCGTTTAAAGCGGTGGACAACGTCAGCTTTGACATCTACCGCGGCGAAACTTTTGGGCTGGTTGGAGAATCCGGGAGTGGAAAAACCACGATCGGTCGTGCTATAATCCGAATTAACAAGGTTTCTGCCGGCGATATCCTGTATGAGGGAAAACGCATCTCCGGGAAGATCGACCGGGAGTGCGACCGGGAAGTCATCAGGAACATCCAGATGATCTTTCAGGACCCGATGGCAAGCCTGAACGAGCGTGCAAAAGTTGATTATATCATAAGCGAAGGGCTTATGAGCGTAAACCACGGCATGAGCGCCGCGGAGCGCAAGGAAAAGGTGGAGCAGGCTTTGCTTGATGTGGGCCTGCTGCCAGAGTTTGCAAGCCGTTTCCCACACGAGTTTTCCGGCGGCCAACGCCAGCGTATCGGCATTGCACGCTGCCTTGTAATGAACCCTTCGTTTATCATTGCCGATGAGCCGATCAGCGCGCTGGATGTCTCCATTCGCGCACAAGTGCTCAACCTGCTTTCGCGCCTGCAACAAGAGCGCGGCCTGACTTATTTGTTCATTGCTCATGACCTTAGCGTCATGCGTTTTATCACAAACCGCATCGCAGTCATCTACAAGGGGGTAATTGTGGAGCTTGCGGAAACGGAAGAGCTGTTCCGGCATCCGCTGCATCCCTATACAAAGGTGCTCCTTTCCGCAGTGCCGGTGCCCAATCCCCGTGTGGAACGGAAAAAGAAGGTGCTGGTATACGATCCCGGCTGCCATCATTATTCAGATGGAGAGAGACCCGTTTGGGCAGAGGTTGTCCCGGGCCATTTTGTGCGCGGCAGCGAACGGGAACTTGACGCGTACAGCGAGGAACGTGACAAATAAGGAATTTGGATGGAGGAAGCAATGTATCAGGCGGTTCCCAGGTCGCAGGCGGATCTGAAATACCATAACCTTAAGCTGATTTTCGATCTCGTAAAACGGGAAGGGCCGGTATCCCGCGCTGCGCTTGCAAAGCGCACGGGGCTTAGTGCAACAAGCATGACGCGCATCGTGAATGAACTCCTGAAAATCGGCGTGATTGCAGAGCACTCCATCGCATCTGTGGGAACGTCCGGCCGGCCGAGCACACTGCTTGAAATCCGTTCGGGCGCGGCTTATTGTCTCTGCATGGATGCGATGCCGAACATGAGCAAGGTGACGCTTGTGGATTTGGCCGCAAGGAATGTAGCCTACCGTGAGCTTTACATGGCAGAAGGAGCGCCGTTCTGCCAAACGGCTGAGGAGCTTCGGAAAATGCTGCCGGAGCTTTGCCGCGATGCAGGCGTTTCGCCGGAATGCGTGGCCTGCTGCGGCATCAGCATCTCCGGGCATGTTCTTGAAACGGGGCGCATTTCAGCATCAAGCCAATTGCAATGGGTGGATGTAGATGGCGTAGGCATTCTTGAAAGCACGCTTGATATGCCGGCTTTTGTGGAAAACGACTGTAAGGCAGCCCTGCTCGGCGAACAGCATTTGCTTTCCTGCGCCGGAGAGAGCACGGAAAACATCGCTTATTTAAAGCTAGGCTGGGCAGGTGTGGGCAGCGCTGCGATTGTAGATGGAAAGCTTCTTCGGGGAAGCCGCAACGCAGCGGGCGAGATTGGCCACTTTAATGCCGGTTTGGAAGGAATGCGTGCCGAGAAATGCGAGTACCGGGGCAGTTTCGAGCGGACGATCAGCGAATCCGCTGTGATTGAACGTGCGAAGGAGATTGACTCCGCTTACGGGTCGCTTGCAAGCATTAATGAAGGCCTGAAAGCGGGTGATGCGCGGCTTCAGGCGATGCTGCAGGAAGTCGGCGAATATATTGCGATTGCCATCAGCGATATTTCCTGCGCATATAACCCGGATACGATCGTGCTGGGCGGCAACCTGATTGCAAGCTGCACAGGGTGCTACCAGACCGTGATGCAGTTTGTAAAGAAGCGCCTGACGCGCTCCGTACAGCCGAATCTGGCGGTTCGCCTTACAAAAATGGGCTCAAACGCGAGCCTTTATGGCATGAGCTGCATCGCTGTAGAACAGGCGATTCAGCGGTTGCTGCAAAAGTCTGACACGGGGATTTGAACGAATGAGGATTATAAAAAAGGAAACCTATGAAGAACTCAGCAGATGTGCAGCGGACATGATTCTTGCTGCGGTGCGGGAAAAGCCGGAGTGCGTGCTGGGCCTTGCAACGGGAAGCACGCCCATCGGAACCTATGATTGCCTTGCCGCTGCATGCCGGGAGGGAAAGGCAACGTTCCGGCAGGCGAAGACCATCAATCTGGACGAATATACCGGTTTGGGTGAGGACGATCCGCAAAGTTACCGCTTTTTTATGAAAGAGCACCTGTTCCGGCACATTGATATCAAGCGGGAGAACACCCATATCCCAAACGGGTTGGCGCCGGATGCCGCGGAAGAATGCAAACGATATGAGGCGCTGTACGAGCGGCTCGGCGGGATTGACCTTCAACTGCTCGGTATTGGCCAAAACGGGCATATTGGGTTCAATGAGCCGTCCCGTGCGCTGGATGCCGGAACGCATGTGGTGGAGCTCAGCGAAAGCACGCGCATTGCAAACAGCCGGAATTTTGCGAGCCTTTCCGCCGTGCCGTACGGCGCGATTACACTTGGCATGGGCGGCATCCTTAAAGCAAGGCGCATTCTGCTGCTTGCATCCGGCGAACAGAAAAAAGAAGCGTTGCGCAAGGCGGTTTATGGAAAAGTTGATCCGGAAGTGCCTGCGAGCTTTTTGCAGCTGCATCCGGATGTAACCGTAATTTGCGATTTTTCCCTTGCGTTGTAATGAAGCAAAATGGAGCATGGAGGATACTATGGAGAAACAACTGAAAATCTTGAGCATCGGCGCACACCCGGATGATGCGGACACCTATTCGGGAGGACTGCTTTCCAAGCTGCGCGACGCCGGCTGGCTGGTGCGCCTGCTGTCGGTTACAGACGGCAGCGCCGGCACATATCACATGGACGAAAGTGCGGAAGAGCTAAAGCTCCAGCGCCGCAGCGAAGCTGCGGCGAGCGGCCGCCTGCTTGGCGGGCGGTATGACGTGCTGGATTATCCGGACGGCAGGCTGGAGGTCACGCTTGCGGCCCGCGAGCATCTGATCCGCTATATCCGCCGCTTTCGGCCGGATGTCATCATCACTAACCGCCCGAACGATTATCATGCAGATCACCGCAATGTCTCGCTTCTGGTGCAGGATGCATCCTTCCTGCTGACGGTTCCGCATATCTGTGCGGATACACCGTATCTCACGCATACGCCTGCTATCCTGTTTTGGGCGGATGATTTTAAAAAGCCGTATGCACACATAGCGGATGTGGTTGTTCCGGTTTCCGATGCTCGCGTGGACTTTAAAGTGAAGATCGCTTGCTGCCATGAATGCCAGTATTTCGACTGGATGTATTGGCCGGATCATGTTGAGCGGATCGCATGGCCGCGTGAAAGGCAGATCGCAGACCTTGCGGAGCGGTATCACCGCGCGGGCAGGGCGCAGTGCGAAGAGCAGAAGGAGAAGCTGGCTGAAAAGTATGGAGCGGAGGCGGAGAAGATCCGCAACCTTGAAACGTATGAAATCAGCGAATACGGCGGTGCAATTCCGGAAGAATTTCTGCGCGTTGCGGAATGCATAGAATAATCTCCAATTGCAAAACTGGGATAAATGGAGCCTTTCGTTTTTACGGGAGGCTCCGTTTCCATAAAATACCGAAAAAGGAGGCGCCTCTTACAGCATAAAACCGCATACCATTATCAAACGATGGGCAAATCAGATGCATAACACAGCCGCGCAACATACTATGCAGCATAGCGGAATGCAGCGCGCTGCATTTCAGCATAGATCAAAAAGGGAGAATTGTGTATGAACCAAACATGTCAATATGTTACCTCCTCCCTGGAGCTGCATTTGTTTTTTGCAAGAATTATGAAAGAACATGCGCTGTTCCTGGAAGCAGGCTTTACGCCCGTAAATGCATCGCTCGCGCAGGAAGCGGAGCGGCTAAAGGTGGAATTTGAAGCGTTGCTGCTGTGGGCCGTTCGCCTGGAGGATCATGGCATCATCCGTTGCAAGGTGCTTCGATCGGGCGAAATCATAACCGAATTTACGGCGCGGGCAGAGCAGCAAACGCAGCGCCTCACCGGCATTGCAATCAGCAAAGAGATTACGCAGTTGGAAACCGCGCTCACCTGCGGAAAGGACACAGACCCCAAGCCGGAATTCGTGCGTGAAATCAGGGGACTCAACCAAAAAGCGCTCAGGCTTGTGGACAGCTTGATCCGCTTTAAAGAGCGCATTATTGCAAACGTGGATTCGTGCCGGATGTTTACCATGAATTACCCGCTGCTGATAAAGCATATTCTGCGCGAGGCAAAGCTGTACCAAAGCTATCTTGTGCAGTTGGAGAGCGGAAAACCGGCGGACGACCGCTTTATGCGGCAAACGGAGCAGTTTTGGAATCGCATCATGATGGAACATGCGTTGTTTATCCGAGGGTTGCTGGATCCGACGGAGGAGGCGCTGATCAAGGCATCCAACGATTTTGCAAAGGACTATGCCAAGCTTTTGGAAGTCTCATCTGCACGCAATGAGCTTGCAAACAGAAATACAGCGGAGGCTTCCCTGCGCGAAACGCTCCAGTTTCGGGACTTTAAGGCTGCGGGTGCCAAAGGCATCCTGAACTGTGAAGTACAATCCATTATTTTGCCTCTGCTGGCCGACCATGTGTTGCGGGAGGCCAATCACTACATCCGCCTGCTGAGTAAATAAGGCTCAAAACGGAAAAGGAAGCTATGCTGAGCGGGAGGACGCAGTCGGTCCCGCCTGCAGGAAGCGAAGCTGTTGGAAACATACTCACATGGCATCCTGATTTGGCGTAAGCGCAAAGCACATGCCATGTGCAGGAACGATTGCGCCACGGTTGAATTTCCCGGGAGGGACCCGTTGAAATCCCGCTGAATCTGTGATATGCTTTAAACAGAAAGATAGGCGATGACGGAGCAAAAGCGCCGTTTGTCCGCCCCAGAGAGGGTCGCAGAGCTGAAAGCGGCCTGCGGAAGGGCGGTGCGTTAAGTTCGCTCCCAAGCCGCGCCGGGGAAGCCTGCATGCTTGCAGGTGTGTAGTCGGCGCCGGGTAAGCCCGTTACAGCGGAAAAGGCCTCGTGGCAGCGGGGCGAATTAGGGTGGTACCACGAGCGCGCCTTCGTCCCTTCGGCGAGGCGCGCCTATTTTATTTCATCATTCGGAGGTTCTGTTATGAACGATGCATTGCAAAAGATCAGGCAGGAAACGCTCGACCGCCTGAAGGAAGTGCGGGAAGAAAAAGAGCTTGAGGCGCTCAACGTTTCCGTGCTTGGGCGCAACGGTGCGTTGACGGAAATCCTGCGCACCATGGGAAAGCTTGACAAAGAGCAGCGTGCGAAACTGGGCCAGGCTTCCAACGCCGTAAAAAAGGAACTTGAAGAAGCCATTGGCGCGCGCCGCGAGAAGATTGCGGAGCTGATGCTTGAACGCCGCTTTGAAAAGGAAGCGCTGGATGTGACGGAGCCCGGGAAACGAAAGCTGCCCGCAGGGCATCTGCATCCGATGACCAAAACCTACCGCGAGATCCGGGATGCGCTCATCGGCATGGGCTTTACCACCTTTGGCGGCCCTGAGGTGGAGTATGACGATTATAACTTCACCAAGCTCAACCTGCCGCTCGACCATCCGGCGCGCGACATGCAGGACACGTTTTACATCAACGACCGTGTGGTGCTGCGCACGCATACTTCCCCCTGTGAAGCGCGTGCGCTCATGAACCTCAAACCGCCGTTCCGGCTTGTCATGCCGGGCCGCGTGTTCCGCGTGGACGAGGTGGATGCAAGCCACAGCCCGGTATTCATGCAGATGGAAGGCTTTGTGGTCGATCATGACATTACGCTTGCAGACCTGAAGGGGACGCTTGACACGTTCGTGCATGCCGTGTTCGGCGAGGATGTGCGCACGCGCTTCCGCCCAAGCTATTTCCCGTTCACGGAGCCTTCGGCCGAGGTGGACATTTCCTGCTCCATCTGCGGCGGAAAAGGGTGTCGCGTGTGCAAGGGGACGGGTTGGATCGAAATCCTGGGCTGCGGTGTAACCAACCCGCACGAGCTTGAAAACTGCGGGCTTGATCCGCGGGAATGGAAGGCCATCGCCTTTGGCATCGGCGTGGATCGCGTGACGAGCTTGAAATACGGCATCACGGATATCCGCCTTGAGTACGAAAACGACGCGCGCTTCCTGCGCCAATTCTAAGGGAGGGATTGCGATATGAAACTGCCGCTTAGCTGGTTGAAGGACTATGTGGAATGGAACGTTACGCCCGCTGAATTTGTGGAGCGCATGATGTGGCGCGGATTTGAGACGGCCGATATTTTAGAAGAAATGCCCGGTGTATCCGGTGTTGTGGTGGGGCGCATCAATGCGCTTGAAAAGCACCCTAACGCGGACAAGCTGCAGATCTGCTCCATCGACGCAGGCGGAGAAGCCCCCCTTTGCATTGTGACGGGTGCAACAAACGTGTTTGAAGGCGCGCTTGTGCCAGTGGCGATGGATGGCGCGAAACTTGTTGGCGGGATCACCATCAAGCCCACGAACATGCGCGGCGTGGAAAGCGCAGGCATGCTTTGCTCCGGAAAGGAGTTGGGGCTGACCGAAGCGGACTATCCGGGTGCGGAATTCAACGGAATCATGATCCTGCATGAGGAACATCCGCTGGGCCAGCGCATTCAGGATGCCGTCGGCATGAACGACATCATTTTTGACATTGAGCTCACGCCCAACCGTGCGGATTGCCAGAGCATCATCGGCATCTGTCGTGAGGCTGCTGCGGCGCTCGGCCAAAAGTTCCGGGAACCGGTCATCCGCCCGGTAGCGGGCGAAGGAGACGCTTCGGATTACGCATCTGTGAGCGTGGAAAACACGGAACTTTGCCCACGCTATTCCGCGCGCGTGGTCACGGACCTCGTCATTGAGCCTTCCCCGAAGTGGATGCAGCGGAGGCTCCGTGCAGTCGGCATGCGCCCGATCAACAACATTGTGGACATCACGAACTATGTCCTCGTGGAATACGGCCACCCGATGCATGCGTTTGACCTTGCCTGCGTGGCGCAGGGGCACATCATCGTGCGCAACGCCCGGGAAAACGAAACGGTCGTAACGCTTGACGGCAAGGAGCGTGCGGTCACGCCAGAAATGCTCCTCATCGCAGACCCGGAAAAGGGTGTCGGCATCGCGGGCGTGATGGGTGGCGAGAATTCCGAGATCACAGCGGCCACCAAGGCAACGCTGTTTGAAGCGGCTGCCTTCAAAGGAAGCAATATCCGCGCCACAACGCGCAAGCTCCGTCATGTAACGGATGCGGCTGCACGCTTCATCAAGGGTGTGGAGCCTGTGAACGCCTACCTTGCGCTTGCGCGTGCCATCGAGCTTGTGGACGACCTCCACGCAGGCAAGGTGATCGGCGAGCCGATTGACGTATGCGCGGCAGACGTTTCCCCCCGTGTGATCGATGTGGACTACGCACATGTAAACAAGATTTTAAATACGGATATCACGCCGGAGGACATGGTGAAGATGCTCGCCACCATCAATATCCCCTCCGAGGTGTGCGGCGACAAGCTGCGCGTGGATGTGCCGCATTACCGCACGGATATCGAAAGCGGCATTGAGGCGGATTGGGACATTGCGGAGGAAGTGGGCCGCATTTACGGCTACGACAACATCCCGCCCACGCTGATGCGCGGCAACACCTTCCGCGGAAGGATCGGGGACGATCTAAAAGATGAAGACGCCATGAAAGACCTGCTTGTTGCACAGGGATGCTGCGAGATGTACAATTACAACTTCACCGGCCCCGCTGCGCTCGATGCCTTACGCATCCCCGAAGGCGATGAGAAGCGCCTTGCAGTGAAACTTCTGAACCCATTCGGTGAGGATCAAAGCCTGATGCGCACAACGCTGCTTGCAGGCGCACTCGATTCGCTCGCACGCAACTTCAGCCGCAAGACGGGGCAAACGCGTTTCTTTGAGGTCGGGAACGTCCACTTTGACAACAACGCGGATCTTCCGGAAGAGCGCAAGCTGCTTGGCGTTGCCTTCAGCGGCGCGGGCGAGGATTTCTTCACACTTAAGGGCAGCCTTGAAGCATTGCTTGCATCCTTCAACATGCATGAACGCTGCACGTTTGTGCCCGGCGGCGGAGAATGCTTCCAGCCCGGGCAGAAGGCGCTCCTGCTTGCGGACGGTGAACCGATCGGTGAGCTCGGCGCGATTCACCCCAAGGTACAAAAGGCATGGGGGATCCCTGAAAAGGTTTACTATGCGGAGATCAACGTGGAAAAGCTGCGCGCGCACAAAGGCGGAAAACGCACGTATGAGCCCTTGCCGCGCTTCCCGAAGGTTCCGCGCGACATCGCGGTTGTGGTCGATGAAACTGTAAGCGCAGCCGCGGTGAAGGAAGCGATTGAACAGGCGCCTGCAGCGGTTGCAATCGGAGACGTGGAGCTGTTCGATGTTTACCGCGGCGCAGGAATTCCCACAGGAAAAAAGAGCATGGCTTATTCGTTTGCGCTTTCCGCAAGCGATCATACGCTCAATGATGACGAGATCCAGCAGGCAATGAAATGCGTCATTGAGGCCTTGGCAGCGCGCCTTGGCGCACAGCTTCGCGCATAACTGCAATTAATTTTTAGGAGGAAACGGAATGCTGGCGATCCTGATCTACATTTGCGCCGTCTGGATGATCGGAAAGGGCGTACTGATGCTGTATGGGAAGTACGTTCCCGTTACCGCCCGCACGGCCATTGAGGACGAAAATGACAAGCGGGCATGGTGCCGGGAAAACGGGATTATCAACATCGTATGGGGTGTGGACTTTGCGTTTTATGCGACCGGCACGCTGCTTGAGGTCGGTAAGGTGCTGGGGCTTTTGTGGCTCATAATCGCCGTCGCTGTTGGAATCGTATGCTGTGTAGCAACATATAAGAGCAACCAGAAGTATTTTCAATAATCAGGAACTGGAAGGCGGAGGGCCGGGCGATTTGCCCGGCCCTCCGCCTTGTTCCTTGCGCGCTGTTGCAGGATATGCTACACTGTTGAACATTGCGGTTGCTGCAATAATTTATATATGATATATGATCTGCCGCTTGCGGCAGGCAAAATAAAGTTTATGAACCAGGAGGAAAGGAATGGAACAGGCAAGCGATCTGAAGATTGCGCAGGAGGCTGAACTTTGGCCGGTTCAGAGCGTTGCGGAGGCTGCCGGAATTCCGGAACGTGCGCTTGAATGCTATGGGCGTTACAAGGCAAAGGTGAACGTAAAGGCTCTGCCGGAGACAGAGCGTGCGGGGAAAGTGATCCTTGTGACGGCGATTACGCCAACGGCTGCGGGGGAAGGGAAAACCACCGTGAGCGTCGGCCTTGCGGATGGGCTGGCAGCAATTGGAAAACGGGCGATGGTTGCGCTGCGTGAGCCGTCGCTTGGGCCTGTGTTTGGAATCAAGGGCGGCGCAGCGGGCGGAGGATACGCACAGGTGATCCCGATGGAGGATATCAACCTGCATTTTACGGGGGACATGCACGCCATCGGCGCGGCGAACAACCTGCTTGCCGCAATGCTGGACAACCATATCCAGCAAGGCAATGCGCTTGATCTTGATGTGAAGCGCATCGCCTGGAAGCGCGCGGTGGATATGAACGACAGGCAGCTGCGGCATATTGTGAGCGGGCTCGGCGGAATGCCAAACGGCATGCCGCGAGAGGATGGATTTGACATTACCGTTGCTTCCGAGGTCATGGCCGTACTTTGCCTTGCGGAGAATCTTACGGATTTAAAGCGGCGCCTTGGTACGGTTATCGTTGGTTATACGCGTGCGGGTAAGCCTGTTACGGCGGCGGATCTCAAGGCGCACGGCGCGATGGCGGCGCTTTTGCGGGATGCCGTCAAGCCAAACCTTGTACAAACGCTTGCCCACACCCCTGCACTCATTCATGGAGGGCCGTTTGCGAACATCGCGCATGGCTGCAACAGCGTAATCGCCACAAAAACGGCCATGCGCCTTGCGGATTACGTTGTGACGGAGGCTGGCTTCGGCGCGGATCTCGGTGCGGAAAAGTTCCTTGACATCAAATGCCGCCAGGCGGGAATACAGCCCTCGGCCGTGGTGATCGTTGCAACGGCACGCGCGCTCAAACTGCACGGCGGAGCCGGGAAAACGGAGCTTGCGGCGGAAAACCTTGGAGCGATTAGAAAAGGGATTTGCAACCTGTTCCGGCATGTGCGCGTGATTTCAGAAACCTTCCGCCTGCCTTGTGTCGTAGCAATGAATCGTTTTGCAACGGATTCCGAGGCGGAGCTTGCGTTGATTGAAACGCTTTGCGCAAACCATGGCATCAAAGCCGTGCGCTGCAATGCCTGGGCCGAGGGCGGCTCCGGAGCCGCCGAACTTGCCGCGGAGGTCGTGCGGCTGTGCGATGTGAAAAACGAGTTCCGCTTTGCATACGACGATGATATGCCGCTGCGCGAAAAGCTGCGCTCGCTTGTGCGCTGCGTATATGGCGGTGCGGATGTGCGCTTTTCCGCAGAGGCAGAGAAAAAGGAGGCGCTTTTGCGCGAGACCGGCCTTGCAAATCTGCCTGTATGCGTTGCAAAAACGCAATACAGCTTTTCGGATGATCCCGCGCTGCTCGGTGCACCGGAAGGCTTTACCGTGACCGTGCGGGATCTGAAGGCCTGTGCGGGTGCGGGCTTCATTGTCGCATATACTGGTGCGGTAATGACCATGCCTGGCCTTCCGAAATCGCCCGCAGCCGAGCGGATTGATGTGGATTCCGAAGGGAATATCACAGGCCTGTTTTAAACAGCGGGTGAAGCATGGATGAATGTCTGCGCGCTCCGAATGGAGCGCGTTGCTTTTTTCCATTTTGCGCGGTTTTTGTTTCGAAACCGCCTTCCGTGTGCTATAATGAATTGGTTCGCCTCTGCGCCAAAGGCGTAGAAGCTTGTTCTCATATTGCAAAAGAAGGGGAACCTGCCTGTCATGGATCTTTCGATTTTAAACAACGAACAGCGCGCCGCTGTGGAATGCCTGGATGGCCCTTTGCTTGTGCTTGCGGGCGCAGGCAGCGGCAAAACGCGGGTGCTTACATATCGCATTGCAAACCTTATCGAACATGGCGTAAAGCCGTGGAATGTTCTTGCGCTCACGTTTACAAACAAGGCTGCGGCCGAGATGCGTGAACGTGCGGCGGCGCTTGTGGGGGAAGGCGCGGAAGAGATGTGGGTCACCACGTTCCATTCCTGCTGCGCGAAAATGCTGCGCATTGACTGCGACCGGCTCGGGTATGAACGCAACTTCACCATCTATGCCGACAGCGATCAGATGAAGGTAATCGGCGATATTTTGAAGGATATGGGCATGAACGAAAAAAATATGCCCAAGCGCGAGATGAAGGAGCGCATTTCCAATGCAAAAAACAAATCGTTGAACCCGGAGCAGTTCCTTGCGGATACCTATGCGGACGGCGAGGGGCTGACGCTGCGCGTTTACAAGCAATATGAAAAGCGCCTGCGTGCAGCCAATGCGCTCGACTTTGACGATTTGCTTGTCAAAACGCTTGCGCTTCTTGAAACCAACCCGGATATTTTGGAAAAATACCGGGGCAAGTTCCGCTATGTGCTCGTGGATGAGTATCAGGATACCAACATGCCCCAATACCGCTTTGTGGAGCTCCTTTGCCGGGAGCACGGCAATATCTGTGTGGTGGGTGACGACGACCAGAGCATTTATGGTTGGCGCGGTGCGGACATCCGCAATATTATGAGCTTTGAAAAGGACTTTGAGGGAGCCAAAGTGATCCGTCTGGAGCAGAACTACCGCTCCACAAGCAAAATTCTGGATGCTGCAAATGCCGTCATCGCCAACAATGAAAGCCGCAAGCGCAAAACGCTTTGGACGGAGCAGGAGGGCGGCGAACGCATCGAGCGCTACATTGCAGCTTCCGAGCGGGATGAGGCCAACTTCATCTGCCGTAAAATCCTGGAAGGCGTGCGGGATGGCCGGGCCTATTCGGATTTTGCGATCCTGTACCGCATGAATGCGCAGAGCCGCGTGCTGGAAGGAACGCTGCTCAATTATGGTATTCCGCATAAGGTATACGGTGGATTCCGATTCTATGAACGCAAGGAGATTCAGGACATTCTGTCCTATCTGCGCCTGATCGCAAACCCGAATGATGATGTGGCGCTTGCGCGCATCATCAACGTGCCGCGCCGCGGCATTGGAGACAAGGCAATCGAAGAACTGCGCCTTGCATCCGAAACACAGGGGCTTTCCATGCTCTTTGCGGCAATGGATGGCGGGCTTTTGACGGCGCAGACCGCAAAAAAACTCAAGGTGTTTACGGATTGCATTGCAGAATTGATGGCCATGAGCGCTGTAATGCCGCTTTCGGATTTTGTGGAGCATTTGATCAAAGAGATCCGCTATGAAGCGTACCTTGCTGCGGACGACAAAAAGGGCGAACTTGAATCGCGCATGGACAACCTGCGCGAACTCGTCGGCAACATTAAGGAGATCGAGCATGATCTGCCGGAGGGCGAAAGCGCGCTCAGCGCATTTCTGGAAAACGTCGCGTTGATTTCAGATATTGACGCGATGGAGGAAGGCAACGGCTCTGTGGCGCTGATGACGCTGCACAGCGCGAAGGGACTGGAATTCCCGGTGGTGTTCCTTGCCGGGATGGAGGAGAACGTGTTTCCAACCTTCCGCGCGCGCATGGACATGACGCGCAGTGCGATGGAGGAGGAACGTCGGCTCTGCTATGTCGGCATCACCCGGGCACGGGAGAAGCTTTATCTCATCAGCGCGCAGCAACGCTCAATCTTCGGCGACAGCGCGTATAACCAGCCCTCCCGCTTCATTGCAGAAATCCCGCAGGAACTGATCGAGTGCCAGCAGGAGCAGCGCATGGCACAGCAGCAACAGCAGCGCGCGATTTGGAAACGGGATGCGGAAATGCCGAAATACGCTTCTTCCCAGGGCTTTGGCGTGCGGCGGGACACGGTTGCGGCGCCTACGCCCGCAGCGGTGCGGCATACGCCGGACGCCACACCGGAGGGCAGGCAATTCAAGCAATACATGCGGGTGCGGCATGAAAAGTTTGGCGAAGGCACGGTGCTTGAAACGGCAGGCAGCGGGAACGCAATGACGGTAACGGTGGATTTTGCCTCCTGTGGCGTGAAACGCTTTGCAGCCGCCTATGCTCCGCTTACGCCTGTGGAAAATAAGCAATAAGGGAGAAGTGTCCCATGCAGGAACGCATGAAGGAGCTTGTGGAAAAGCTCAATGAATACGCGCGGGCCTATTATGCTTTCGATGCGCCGAAGGTGAGCGATGCGGAATACGATGCGCTCTTCGACGAGCTGCTTGCGCTTGAAGCGGAAACGGGCGTAACATTGCCTGATTCGCCCACGCAGCGCGTCGGCAGCGAGCCGCTTGCGGCGTTTGAACAGCAAACGCACCAGGCGCGCCTTTGGAGCATGGATAAGGTGCGCACCCGTGCGCAGCTCGTGGAATGGGGCGCGCGCGTAGAGCGTCTGCGCGCGGAATATAACGCGGCCAACAATGCCGTGCTGCCGCCCGTGCGGTACGCGCTTGAATATAAGTTCGATGGGCTTACTGTAAACCTTACCTATGAAAACGGGCGGCTTGTACGCGGCGCAACGCGCGGCAACGGCGTGGTGGGAGAGGCGATCCTTCCGCAGATCAAGACGATCCGCAGCCTTCCGCTTACGATTCCCTTTCAGGGGAAGATGGAAGTGCAGGGCGAATGCTATATGCGCTTAAGCGTCCTTGAAACGCTGAACCGAACGGGGGAAGAACAGCTCAAAAATGCGCGCAATGCGGCGGCGGGCGCACTTCGGAACCTGGATCCGCGCGTGACGGCGCGGCGCAGGCTCGACTGCTATCTTTACAATGTTGGATACATAGAAGGAAAAACGCTTTCGGAGCAAACGGAAATGATCGCGTTTCTCAAGGAAAACGGCTTGCCCACGAGCCCGTTTCTGAAAACATTCGACAGCATCGACGCCGTTTATGCGGGCATTGAAGAAGCGGAAAAAGCGCGCGAATCCCTGGATTTCCTCATTGACGGCATGGTGATTAAGGTGCGTGATTTTGCAACGCGCCTCGCGCTTGGCGCTACAGACCGGTTCCCGCGTTGGGCAATTGCGTTTAAGTTTGCCGCGGAGGAAACCACGACCACCGTACGTGATGTCACATGGGAAGTCGGGCGCACGGGCAAGCTGACCCCGCGCGCACATCTTGAACCGGTGGAGCTCGCAGGGGCAACCATCAGCCATGCAACGCTCAACAACTGGGACGATATCGAGCGCAAGCATGTGGGCATTGGCTCCCGCGTATTTCTCCGAAGGAGCAACGACGTGATCCCGGAGATTCTTTGTGCAGTTGAGGGCGATGTGCCGGAACGCCCGGTGGAGAAGCCTGTGCACTGCCCTGCATGCGGTGCGCATGTGGAGCATCGCGGCGTGCATCTTTATTGTACGAATTCGCTTTCCTGCCCGCCGCAGATCGCCGCGCGGCTCGCGCATTACGCCTCGCGCGAGGCCATGGATATCGAAACGTTTTCTGAAAAGACAGCCGCGCAGCTTGTGGAACAGCTTGGGCTTGCGAGCATTCCGGACCTTTACGATCTTGGACCGCAGGAGTTTCTTTCGCTTCCGGGCTTCAAGGAAAAGAAGGTGAAAAACCTGATGAACGCGCTTGAGGCAAGCAAGCACCGCACGCTTGGCGCGTTCCTGTTTGCAATCGGTATCCCGAACGTGGGGATAAAAACTGCGCGCGATCTTGCACGGCGTTTCGGCACGCTTGAAGCGGTGCGGCATGCTTCCCGGGAGGCGCTTGTCGCCGTGGACGATGTGGGCGACATCGTGGCGGAGAGCATTGCGGAGTTTTTTAAGGATCCCTCGATCGCCGCACAGATCGACCGCCTTCTTGCGCACGGCGTTTCGCCGGCACCGGAAGCGGAACAGCAAAGCGGAAGCCCGCTTGCGGGGAAAACCATTGTTGTGACCGGAACGATGGAGCGCATGGGGCGTAAGGAGATCGAGGCGCTTATCGAACGGCTTGGAGGCAAAGCAGCGGCGAGCGTCAGCAAAAAAACGGACTATGTGCTTGCCGGGGAAAGCGCCGGAAGCAAGCTTGAAAAGGCGCACTCCCTCGGCGTGCCCGTGATGCGCGAAACGGAATTTTTTGAATGGATCGGAGAAGCCGAATGAGGATCGGAAAACTGGACAACGACCAGCTGAATGAACTGATTTTAAGCAAATTCAGACATACGCGCAGCGAGGTAGTCTGCTCGCCGCGCATCGGTGTGGACTGTGCCGCCGTGGATCTTGGCGGCAGGCTTGCCGTGCTTTCCACAGACCCCATCACATCCGCAGCAAACAATTTGGGGCAGCTCACCGTGCATGTGAGCTGCAATGATGCAGCGGCAGCGGGGGCGGAGCCTGTGGGCCTTCTCGTGACACTGCTCGCGCCGCCCACGGCGACGGAGGCGGACATTGCCCGTGTGGCGGATGAGCTTGCCCTAGCAGCGGAACAGGCGGGTGTGGAGATCATCGGCGGGCACACGGAGGTCACGGATTCCGTGACGCGCATGGTAACCTGCGCAACGGTGCTTGCCAAAGCCGGCGAACATGGCGTGCTAGATGCACGGGATGTGCGCGCCGGCAATGAGCTTGTGCTTACAAAGTCCGCCGGGCTTGAAGGCGCCGCCATTCTTGCAAGCGATTTTTCCGCACTGCTCTCCGGCGTTCCGGAGGAGGCGCTTGTTCAGGCGCGCGGCTTTTTTAAGGAAGTGAGCGTCGTAAAAGAGGGGCTTTATGCCGCGGCGCATGGGGCCGTCGCCATGCACGACGTGACGGAAGGCGGCGTGCTTGGCGCTGCCTGGGAGATGGCTGAAGCAGCGCGCTGCCGCGTGGTGATCGACCGTGCGGCGATCCCCATTCATCCGGCTACGGCAGAGATCGCCGCGGCACTCGGCCTCGATCCGCTCCGCCTGCTTTCAAGCGGCGCTATGCTCATCGCCTGCGTGGATGGGGACGCGCTTGTGCGCGGCCTGAGAGAGCTTGGAATTCCGGCGGCGAAGATTGGAAAAGCCGTGCAGGGCTCTGGCGCATGCTTTGCGGACGGAACACAGATCGCCCCGCCGGGTGCGGATGAGCTGTACAAGCTTCACGCTCCGGACGTGCCGAATTCGGCAAAATACGTTTAAATCAACACGATTCTGTGCTATAATTAATTGGTTTAAGATGATTGAGGAGGCATGGCATGATCAGCAGCATGACCGGCTTTGGGCGCGCAACGGTTGCGTCCGACGGAAGAGAAATCACGATTGAGCTTAAAAGCGTAAACCATCGGTATTTGGATCTGGCGTTCCGCATGCCGCGGCACATCGGGTTTATTGAGGATGTGTTGCGCCAGCTCCTTACAGAGCAGCTTTCGCGCGGCCATGTCGATATTTTTGTGAATTACCGCAATACGCGTACGGATGCGCGCACGGTTGTGATTGACGAAGCGCTCATGGGTGCGTATCTTTCTGCGGCGCGCAAGGCGGCCGCACAATATGAGCTGCGGGACGACATCACCCTTTCCGCAGCTATGCGTTTCCCGGATGTGACGGATGTCATTGAGGCGGAAGAGGACCGTGATGCCGTGGCCGCGCTCGCACGCGAAGCCGCACTGCGCGCCGTAACTGCAATGAAACGCATGCGCGCGGGCGAAGGGGAACGCCTTTGCAACGATTTGCTGAACCGGGTGACTACGGTGGAATCCATTGCAGGAAAAATCGATGTGCGGGCGCCCTTCGTCGTGGAAGAATATCGTACAAAGCTTTCCGAACGCATCGAAAGCATGCTCGGCGGCGTGGAGGTTGACCGCACGCGCCTTGCGACGGAGGTAGCTCTTTTTGCGGACAAGGCCAGCATCAACGAAGAACTGGTTCGCCTTGCAAGCCATATAACGGAAATGCGTAAGGTGCTTGGCGCTGACGAGGCAGCCGGGCGCAGGCTCGATTTTATCGTGCAGGAAATGAACCGCGAGTTCAACACCATCGGTTCCAAGGCCAATGATGCGGAAATCACAAGCCTTGTTATTGCGGGGAAGGGCGAGATCGAAAAAATCCGGGAGCAGGTTCAGAACATTGAGTAAGCGCGGAGGAATACTATGGCAGTTCGCCTTGTAAACGTCGGCTTTGGCAACGTGGTTGCCGCAAGCCGCATCATTGCAATCGTTGCGCCGGACAGCGCGCCCGCAAAGCGCGTGGTTCAGGAAGCGCGGGAGCGCAGCCGCCTGATCGATGCATCCCATGGCAGGCGCACGCGCGCGGTTGTGGTGATGGACAGCATGCATGTTGTGCTTTCCGCCCTGCAGCCGGAAACCCTTGCAGGCCGCGTTGCGGCAGAAACAGATTGAGATTTGGTTGGAGGTCAACATGAAAGCAGACAATGCAAAGGGTGTGCTCATTGTGCTTTCCGGCCCTTCGGGCGTTGGGAAGGGCACGGTGTGCAAGGCTCTGCTTGCGCGCAACCCGCAGGTAAAGCTCTCCGTTTCCGCGACAACGCGCGCACCGCGGCCGGGAGAAATTGAAGGCGTGAGCTACTTCTTTAAAACGCGCGATGAATTTGAGCGCATGATTGCGGCGGGCGATTTTCTGGAATACATGGATGTGTTTGGCATGAATTATTATGGCACGCCGCGCACATATGTGGAACAGCAGCTTGCAGGGGGAAACGATATCCTGCTTGAAATCGATGTAAAAGGCGCGATGAACGTGAAACGCCTTTGCCCGGATGCTGTGCTGGTGTTCGTTGCTCCCCCGTCTATGGATACGCTCAAAAAGCGGTTGGTCGGCCGCGGCACAGAAACGGAAGAGGCGGTTGAACGCCGCACGCGGGAAGCGTTTGCGGAAATGAAGCTTCTGCCGGAATACGATTATGCGGTCGTGAACGACGTGCTTGAAACCGCCGTGAACGAGGTTGAAACCATCATCAAGGCTGAGCGGCTGCGCATATGCCGCCGCCCGGATCTTACGAAACTTTGCAAGGAGGCTGGAACTGAACTATGATGAACAAACCGCCGCTGAATGATTTGCAGGCAAAAGTGGGTTGCCGTTACATGCTGGTGACCGTGGTGGCCAAGCGTGCCCGCCAGCTTGTAGGGAACGAGGAACGGTTGCAGAACCGCAAGGCTGTGTCCTATGCGGTGGACGAGCTTTATCAGAATGACCTTTCCATCAAGTATCCCGAGGATTATGCAAAATGACCAAAAAGTGCGTCGTTTTGGGCGTTACGGGCTCCATTGCGGCCTATAAGGCCTGCGACGTTGTGAGCCGCCTGCGCAAGCAGAATGTGGATGTCCATGTGATCCTGACACGCGCAGGCGCAGAAATCATCACACCTCTTGCGCTTGAAACCATGAGCGCAAACCCTGTGGTTGTTGATATGTTCCACCGGGAAACGCCTTGGGAGGTGGAGCATATCGCGCTTGCAAAACGCGCGGATGTGTTTTTGGTTGCCCCCGCAACGGCGAATTTTCTGGGCAAAGCAGCGCATGGCATTGCGGATGATATGCTGACCACGACCATCCTTGCCACGCATGCGCCGGTTCTTGTGGCTCCTGCAATGAACGTAAACATGTATGAAAACCCGGCGGTGCAGGAGAATATTGCGGCTTTGAAAACACGGGGATGGCATTTCGTCGAGCCGGATGCGGGGATTCTCGCCTGTGGCGATGTTGGGAAGGGCCGCCTTGCGGAACCGGAAGCGATCGTAAGCGCAGTGATGGCTCTGCTTTTTCCACGGCGCGACCTTGCCGGAAAGCACGTGCTTGTAAGCGCAGGCCCCACGCAGGAAAAGATCGATCCGGTGCGTTATATCACCAACCGTTCAAGCGGGAAGATGGGATATGCCGTTGCGGAGGCTGCAGCGGCGCGCGGCGCATGTGTTACGCTTGTAAGCGGGCCTGTGTCTCTGCCTGTGCCGGAGGGCGTGGAACGCGTAAGCGTGGTATCTTCGGCGGATATGTTCGAGGCGGTTCATGCGGCGTTCGGTGCGTGTGATGGGCTCGTCATGGCTGCCGCACCGGCTGATTTCACGCCCGCTACGGCAGCGGAGCAGAAAATCAAAAAAAATGGGCGGGAAGGCATAACGCTGGAACTGTCCGCCACAAGGGACATCCTCAAAAGTATTGGGGAAAGGAAAGAAAACCAGCGCGTGATGGGCTTTGCTGCGGAAACGGAGCATCTTGCTGAAAACGCGGCGAAAAAACTTTCTGCGAAGAACCTTGATATGATTGCTGCGAACGATGTGACTGCCGCGGGTGCTGGCTTTGCGGTGGACACCAATGCCGTTACACTTTACAAGCGGGATGGCTCCGCGGAACACAGCGGCATCATGACCAAGCGCGCGCTTGCGGATTGGTTGTTGGACCGGCTGTTTGGGGAATAAGCGCGGCTGTTGAAGTATAGTTTTAAAGCTCCTTACAAAGGAGCTTTTTCCATGAAAAAACAAGGCGGATTCGCGCTATATGCGTACAGAAGCTTTTAATATCTGGAAAGCATCCGAGAAAGCAGATCAGTCCAAAATGTCGAGGAGCCTCTCAGCACTGTGGATGAGGTGCGTTTTAACAGATTCGGATACGAGATCGCCATCGCCGCTCAGCAGCGCTGCGATGATCTGCTTGTGTTCGCTGATTGAGGTCAGGGAAAGCGTGCGGTCGCTTGCTTTCACTTCCCGCAGCCAACGCACCCGGACGGAATGAGCCTTAAGATTGTTCAGAATGGATTTCATATACTCATTGTCCAAATGAGTGTAATAAAGCCCGTGAACTTCGAGATCGGAAGCAACATATTTTTCAAAGCTGTAGGGGGTGCTTTCTATCTCTACAGCATGCTCCAACGCAGCCTTCAACTCTTCCCGTGGAATGTGGGGCAGAGCTTCCCGGGCGGCAACGGGCTCCAAAGCGATCCTGCAACTCCAAATGTCCGCAGCATCCTTGCGGCTGATGCCTGCTACAACGGCCCCTTTTCGCGGAATGATTTTTGCAAAGCCATCGCGCTCCAACATGTTGAGAGCCTCGCGAATGGGTGCGCGGCTGATGTTCATAGATTGCGCAAGCTCGTCCTCTGTCAACTTCATACCGGGTTCAAGCTTTCCCTGAATGATCTGATCCCGCAGGTTATCATAAACAAGTTGCTTTAATGACGGTTTGCTTCCCAAATTTTGAATTTGATACATGAATCGCTACCATCCTACTCCATTAAAACAATAGATTCAACGCATATTCGGCTGCATCCCACCGCTTGCTGCTATGGGGAGATACGCTGTACCGAGAAACGTTTCTTCTTGTTTCATTTTAACAAAAAAAGGTATTTTGTCAACAGTGTACGAGTGAAATACAGGAACCCGCCGTTTTATCTGGCTTCGGGTTGCTTCCTCCGGCATAGGATCTGCCAAGTATCCAAAATGGATTCGCTTTTGGCAGCCTTCACATCAAAATGAAACAGATGTAAGAAAAACTGGAGAATCGGGCCGCCCAAGAGCACATAAAGGAAAGAACCGATTCCAACTTCACCACCGATAAGCCAACCTGTGAAGCAAACGACAGCCTCTACGGCCAGCTTGCAGATTCCGATCGGAAGAGGGACATGCTTGGTAAGAAACACGAGAAGAGTGTCCCGCGGCCCGGCGCCCATCCTGGCGGACATATAAAGGTACATGCCAAAACCGTTTAAGATCAGGGACAGCAGGCAGAAAACCATCTGCAGCGGGACAGACTGGATTTTGGGCATAATGGAGAACACACCATTGAGCCACAGAAAAATGTCGGTAAATGTGCCCAGAAGCAGAATGTTCAAAAGCATTCCAAAACCGAAGGTCTCACGCAGCAGCAGATCAAGAGCCAGAATCACCAGGCCCACGATAATGTTTGCTTGGCCTATTGTGATCGAAAACGTATGGGAGATTCCATCATTAAGGATATTCCAAGGGGAGAGGCAATAGGATTGCTTGGCGATGGCCATCCCTAATGCCATCGCCGCAAAGCCCAACGTAATGCGGCAGAGCTTTGCGGAGTAGCGGCGCAATAGACTCATAACATAACCAACCTTAAAGCGCAGCACCTTCCGCCGCCATTGGCGGCAGAAGGTGTGCCGAATAATTGAACACACAGTTGACAACAAGAATGATATAATCCTTGAATACAATTTTGTCAACAGTTTTTGCACGCTTTAGACGAAGCCCATCAGTCGGTAACGTAGCGGCGCAGAGGACGGGAGGTGATGGAACAGCACACATGCCCGTTAGAAGTACCGCCGCGCTCCCCCAGCTCCATGGAAGTGATCTCATCGTCACCGTCTTTACCGATCAGCACGGCGGTATCCCCAATTTTTACATCCGGAATATCCGTCACGTCGGCGAAAGCTACATCCACGTTTAAATCCAAAAGGCGAGCGCGTTTCCCGTGAACGAGCACATCAGCATTATGCTCCGTATCCCGGGTGACTAAATTGCGCACATAGCCATCTCCCATGCCAAAGCCGATGATGGCGATTTTTGTGCGGCGCTTGGGAACGAAAAAGCGATAATAGCTCACATTTTCGCCTTCATCCGCCCAGAGGACATTGAGGATCTTGCTGGTCCAGCGCATAGAGGGTTCCAAACCCAAACGGTTCTGTACGCCGGGCGAGATGTCATAGCCAAAGATAAGAGCGGCAAGGCGCACTGCATCAAAATAACACTCGGGGGAAGCAACGCAGGCTGCGGTGTTCGCTGCATGAATGAGGCGGGGGCGGATGCCTGCATCCTTCAACTGCGCAAGAGCCTGGGAGAACTCACCCATCTGTTGATGGGTGAAGGATTTGTCCAAAGAATAGCCGTTTGCCAAATGGGTGTATACCCCATCGATCTGCAGATAGGGCAGGGACTGCAAGGTTTGAATGAGCTGTGCCAATTGTTCCCCCGGCCGCGCGCCGAAGCGGCGCAGACCGGTGTCAACCTTGATATGCACGCGCGCCTTTTTTCCCTGGCGTGCAGCTTCTTCATTGAGGAACCGGGGCAGTGTTTCTTCATATACGGTGGTCACCAGATCGTTTTCCACAGCGGAGGGGACGCCGGAATAGGGAATCCCTCCCATGACGAGGATAAAGTCTTGAAGGCCAGCCTCACGCAGCTCTATTGCCTCGCAAAGCTGACCGGTTGCAAAGCAGTGGATATTGCAGTGGTCGCGCATATACAGCGTCGGTTCAATGAGCCCGTGGCCATAGCCGTTTGATTTTGCCGTGTACATGATGTCCACATCCGGACCGATGTGGGCACGGATGCGCTCAATGTTTCGTTGAACCTTGCTCAGATCTACTGTTAGAACACTGTTTGCGTTTTCCAAAGTGTAGGACATTGATAACCTCCTTTTCTGTACGGCCTCATTTCAAAAGGGCGCGGATCACCGCTTCGTCTACCGCACAGGTATTCTCCAGCTGGGACAATTCCACATATTCGTTGGGCTTATGGGCTACAGTAATGGTGCCCGGCCCAATGATTACTGTGGGAATCCCGGCACGGACAAAGTGGTTCATATCCGTGTTGCAGGTCAAGCCGAAGGGAGTCTGTCTCTCGCCGGTAGCTGCCTCTGCCGCCGCGAAAGCGGTGCGGACCAACTCGCTCGCAGCATCCGTTTCGGCGGCTGGCCCCGTCGTAACCAAATACCGGTCCACGTATACACGGCTTCCGGGGAATTTCTCCTGTGCCTCCCGGCACATCAGGTCAAACCGGTCACGCAGATCTTTTTCACGTTCGCCCGGAACCATACGTCGGTCTATGACCAGCTCACAACGGTCAGGCAGAACGTTTTCCTGAACACCACCGGAAATCATGGTAATAGCGATGGAAGGTTTTCCGGTGGTAGGATGGACAATGTTAGAAATTTCAGCGGCAATGCCATCCACTAACTGAGAAACATAAGCCGCAATCCGAATGGCACTAATACCCAGCTCAGGATTTGAGGCGTGGGCAGAGAGACCCTCGATAACAATAACGGGACGCAAGCTGCCATTGTGGCTGACGGCGACGCGGGATAGGGTTGGCTCGCCTACGATGCAATAATCTCCGCGTACCAGAGGGTGCTTGACCAATTCCCGTGCGCCTGTAGAGTGGCTTTCTTCATCCACTACGGCTGTATAGACAATAGTACCGTTGACTCCCTCGGGCTGCTCGATGATGCGTTTGACTGCGATGGTCAGGCAGGCCAATGGGCCTTTTGCATCGGTAGAGCCCCGCCCATAGGCTCGGGTACCCCGAATCACAAGGTCATAGGGATCGGTGGCCCATCCATCTGCCGGCGGCACCACATCCATATGGGAGTTAAGCACTACGGTTTTTCCACCGCGGCCGAAGGTCTTGACGGCGATCACGTTCTTTAACCCGGGCAATGCCTCCTGCTGCACTACGGTATCCATTCCCATAGCGCGTGCATTTTCTGCTAAAAAGTCGCTGATGCCGGCCTCGTTTCCATCCGTAGAGGGGAAGGAAACAAGGTTTTTCAGGAATTGGAAGAGTTCGGAAGTTGCGTCAATCATGCATATCATCCCCTTTGCAAATTGATTTTCAAGCAGTGGTTTCGGTGAAACGGAAATAGAGCGCATCCCGCTTCGTATCAATTGGTGATTTTTGATGCAAATGCAGGATTTTTTCCTTGACTTTAGAGGAACGAGGTGCTACTCTATAGCCATTGAATATTGTCGACTAAATTTTATCGACCAATAATATCATATCACAAAAAACGCAAATGTAAAGGAGGTGTTCTCTGTTGAAAAAAACTTTAATTCAAAATGCAACCATTTACGATGGTACTGGCGCGAAACCGTTTAAGGCTGATGTAGCCATTTCGGGCGATGTGATCGAACGCGTAGGCCGCATCGGTGCGGAAGAAGGCTACGATGAGGTCATTAATGCGGAGGGACTTGCGCTTTCCCCCGGCTTTATCAATACACACAGCCACATGGAACTGGAGATTCTCAGAGATCCTGCGCTGCATCAGGTGGTAGATCAGGGCATCACTACAGAGGTATTGGGGCAGGACGGGTCTTCCGTAGCACCGCTGACAGATGAGCTGGTGCAGGAGCTTGCAGATAATATGGCGCCCTTGGCAGGGACGATCCCTACCCCTTACACATGGCGCAGCTTTGCCGACTATATGAAGACGGTGGAGAAGATGAAGCCGGCAGCGCGGTTTGTAAGCCTTGTGGGCCATGGCACCATCCGAATGAACGTAATGGGAAACGACAACCGCAAACCCACTCCGGCTGAGATGCAGGCCATGAAGAACCTGTTGGCCAAGTGCATGGAAGAAGGCGCCCGCGGAATGTCGCTGGGGTTGATCTACCCTCCCGGAAGCTTTGCACAAACGGAAGAACTCATTGAGCTCGCCCGCGTGGTGGCCGCTTATGACGGCATTATCATGGTGCATATGCGCAACGAGAAGGATAAACTGCTGCAGTCTATCGACGAGATGAACACGGTGGTGGAGAACAGCGGCGTGCGGCTGCAAATCTCCCACCACAAAGCTTTGGGATATCGGAACTGGGGCAAGGTGCATCAGTCACTGGCATCCATTCAGGCTGTGCGGGACAAGGGCTTTGATGTCACTCTTGATCAGTACCCTTGGACAGCGGCTTGCACCGGACTGAAGGTCTGCGTGCCTCAGTGGGCTTATGACGGAGGCGAGCAGGGCTTTCAAAAGCGCCTGACGGATCCAGAAGTGTATGAGCAGATCCTGGCAGAGACACGGGAGGAGATCGCTGCCCGCGGCGGGGCTGACTGCATTATGTTAGCCGCCGTGGCTACAGAAGAGTACGCTTGGATGGCCGGGCAAAAGATGGATTACATCAGCGAAAAGCTGGGCATGGACGTGGGCACCGCCACACTTCACATACTTCAGCACGAAGGACCGGAAGTTATTGCCATCTATTTCTCCATTTCGGAGGATGATGTTACCTATGTAATGCAAAGCGATGCGCATTGCGTTTGCACCGATGGCATCGTAGGAGCTCATCCGCACCCCAGGGCATACGCTTCTTTTCCCCGGTTCTTGGGAACCTATGTGCGCGAGAAAAAGGTCATGTCACTGGAGGAAGCCATTCGGCATATTACCTCAGAACCGGCCCGGCGTTTGCGCCTATGGGACCGGGGCCTGATTCGGGAAGGCATGGCTGCTGATTTGGTACTTTTTGACCCTGAAACCATAAACAATGCCAACTCTTATCTGGAGCCCACTATCCCGCCTGTGGGGATTGTTGGCGTTTGGGTTTTGGGTGAACGAAAGGTAGGAAATTGAGCGTTCGGTAAAAAGGAATTCGCATAAAGCCGGCTTTTTGTACTGAAACACTGTTGGGCATAGTTCAAAGTGTTGCATTCTGCCGGCTAAGCGATGAAGCTGCTCCAACCTGGGGGCGCTGATAGAGCCTTGATACCGGGGCTTCTGATGGCTAATAAGGAAAAACAAGAAAGGAACGATGATATGACGACCATTCATGCAAACCAGCTAGATGCATGGCAAAAGCGTGTAGATACCGGTGTTCACTTTATGCTGGGCAATTATGCGTTGGTAGAAGGAGCGATCAGCGCTGGCTGTGATTTTTTTGCCGGCTATCCTATCACGCCGGCCAATGAAATTTCCGAACGGATGTCCCAAAGGCTGCCGCAGGTGGGAGGAAAGTTCGTGCAGGGAGAGGACGAACTGTGCTCCATTTTTGCTCTTGCAGGGGCCTCCTTGGCAGGAGGAAAAGTGATGACTGCTACTGCCAGCGCCGGTTTCAATTACATGCAAGAGGGCCTGGGTTACTGTTATACCATTGAGGCACCCATCGTGGTGGCGGATGTAATGCGTACCCGCGGTGACAATTTTGCCACTTACGCGGATATCTACCAACTTCGTTATGGCTGCAGCGGTGATTATGAAGCCGTCGTGGTATGCCCCTCCTCAGTGCAGGAACTGTACGACTATACCATCTGGGCTTTCAACTTGGCGGAAAAATACCGTAACCCTGTGATTGTCATGTCAGAGGCAACCATCGCTCTTATGCGTGAGCGTTTGGAAATCCCTCCGGCGGAGCAGATTGAATTATTTAACCGGCGCTATACCTCTGCCGCACCGGAGGAGTATCTGCCCTTTGGCGCGCCCGAAAACGGCTGCCCGGATTTTGCGCCTTTGGGCAAGGGGTACAAGACCATCTATTCTCTGAATCCTCATAATGAAAAGGGAAGCATCGATTGGGATCCCGATGATTTTGAACGGCTTTACAAGCGGATCTGTGGCAAAATCCGGGAAAATGCGGATGAGATCTGCCGGACGGAACGGTTTATGATGGACGATGCGGAATATGCCATCGTAACCTATGGCAGCGAAGTGCGCCCTTCCATTGAAGCTGCGCGGATGGCTCGGGACGAAGGAATGAAGGTAGGCGTTTTAAAGCTGTGCAACATTTGGCCTGTGCCCGAAAAAGCGATTGCCGAGGTGGCGGGAAATGTATCACGGATTTTTGCGGTGGAAATGAACATGGGCCGCTATGTCAACGAAATTACGCGGGTGGCCGAGGGGAAATGCAAAGTGACCCCCATCACGAAAAATAGAGGACAGATACATACCTCTACAGAAATTCTGCGGGCAATGAGAGAGGAGACGAAGTAACATGGCGGACGAGCTGAAGATCAATCCCCTGCGGAAATATTTGCGCAAGGAAAAACTGCCTCACTTCTTCTGCGCCGGCTGCGGCTGTGGGCAAGTGCTGAACTATTACATTCAGGCGCTGGATGAACTGCAGATGGATCCGGAACAGATGCTTCATATCGGCGGCGTGGGGTGCACGGCCCGCATCCCCATCTATATTAAAACCGACATGTGCCACGGGGTTCATGGAAGGACTCTTGCTTGGGCCACCGGTGTGAAGATGATGCGCCCGGAGCTGCCCGTAGTTATCTTTGCGGGTGACGGTGATTTGGCGTCTATCGGTGGCAATCACATGATACAGTCCTGCAGAAGAAACTTGGATGTGACGGTGGTGATGGTGAACAACATGAACTTCGCGATGACGGGCGGTCAGGTTGCCCCCACAACGCCGGAGGAAGCGCATACCATGACCACGCCTTATGGCAGCGGAGAACCCCGGTTCGATGTATGCAAGCTCGCGGTTGCCGCCGGTGCCACGCATGTGGAACGGTGGACCACAGCGCAGCCCCTTCAATGCAAAAAGGCCATGGAACGAGCCTTGCAGCACAAGGGATTTTCGCTGATTGAGATCGTTTCCCAATGTCCTACGCACTACGGCCGATACGCCTTGAGAACCGGAGATCCGATGAAGGTAATGGAATATATTCAGGCTACTACCTATTCCAAAGAACTGGCCGGGAAGCTGACCGAAGAGGAGAAGGAAGGCAAGCTGCCCCTTGGAGAGTTTATTTGTGTAGAAAAGCCGGTGTATGCCGGCACCAACATGGAGCTTTAAAGGAGGCGAAGATAAGATGCTGCAATATCCTCAGAATATTACCCTCTGCGGCTTCGGCGGCCAAGGCATCATCCTGACGGCAGTGTTGCTGGGAACAGCCGCTGTGACCCGGGGTGGGCTGTATGCAGTGCAGACCCAGTCTTACGGTTCGGAGGCCCGGGGCGGTCAGTGCCAAGCGGAACTGATTATCGACCAAACTCCGATCAATTCTCCCGTTGCGGAAAAGAAGAATCTCCTTGTGGCCCTTTTTCAAACGGCATATGAGAAGTACATTCCAACCCTGTCTGATGACGGCGTGTTGGTGATTGATCCCCAGTTGGTGACCGAGCTGACGCGGCCCGTCGCCAACACGTTTGCTGTTCCTGCCACGCAGATCGCCGTAGATTTGGGAAACCGCATGGCTGCAAACATGGTGGTGTTGGGCTTCCTGTCCGAGTGCTTGGGCATATTGCGCCAGGAGGACTTGGTCGCGGTAGTCAAAACCCAGGTCAATCCGCGTTTTGTAGAACTTAACATCAAAGCGGTGCAGGCGGGTGTAGACTACGCAAAGGAACACAATCTCTACTATCACGGTTAACGGACAAGGCGGTGACTTATGAATTTATTTGAATACGAAGGAAAACAGATGATGAATCTGTTCCACATCCCCGTGCCTGAGAGCCACTTGTTGGTGACAGCGGAAGAACCGGCGCCCATGGACTATCCTTTTGTGCTGAAAGCTCAGGTGATGACCGGTGGCCGCGGGAAAGCGGGCGGTGTCAAGGTATGCCGCGATGATGCGGAGTACCGCCAATACGCACGGCAGATCCTTCCGATGGAGATCAAAGGGCACAGCGTTCATGGCCTGCTCGCCGAGAAGATGGTAAAAGCAGAGCGGGAGTTCTATCTTTCCATCACGCTGCAGGGGGTAGCCGTCCCCACTTTGATCGTCAGCGCCATGGGCGGCATGGATATCGAGCAGGTTTCTCGTGAGCATCCCGAGGAGATCCTGAAGATTGAGATCGATCCATTTACCCGCCTCAAAGCATACCAAAAGAAGCTAATTGCTAACCATCTTGGTTTATCCGATGCACAGCCGCTATATGAGTTGCTGGACAAACTGCAAAATGCCTTTTTTGATAGCGGTGCGCTGTTGGTGGAGATCAACCCTCTGGGGTTGGTGGCTGGTAAACTGGTAGCCATGGATTCCAAATTTGTCTTGGATGATCATGCTTCCTCTTCTGCCGCCATGCGGGCTCAATTTGAAGAAAAGCGGGTTGGACTGTACCGCTATCATGCGCCCGAAGCGGAAAAAACCACCATTACCTATGTCCCGTTGGAGGGAAACGTAGGGCTGATCTCCGACGGCGCAGGCACCGGAATGCTGACGCTGGACTTGTTGCGCGATGCAGGGCTTTCAGTGGCAAGCTTCTGCGAGTTGGGCGGCATGACAACCCCGGAAGTCATGTATCGGGCTATGGAACTGACCTTGGAAAACCATCCCGGAATCAAAGCGCTTATCGTGGTGTTGATCGGCGGGTTCAACCGCATGGATAATATGGCGGCCGGCCTGACGGCCTATTGCAGGGAACACCAGGTGAAGCTCCCCATTTTCTGTAGGATGTGCGGCACCATGCAGGAGGAGGGAATTCGGATCATGGAAGAAAATGGCTTTGTAACCTTCCAGGATCTGACACAGACCGTGGAGGCTGTCGCAGAAGCGGTAAAGGAGGGATAAGGGATGTCGATTTTGATAAACAAGGATACAAGGGTATTGGTGCAGGGAATTACCGGAAAGTCCGGCTCCCTGCAGACTAAGGCCATGCTGGATGCCGGCACAAACATTGTGGCTGGCGTGACGCCGGGTAAAGGCGGCCAGGAGGTTTTCGGCGTACCTGTATATAATTATGTGGCTGAGGCGAAGCGTGCCCACGATTTTGATGCCGTAATCTGCTTCGTACCGCCCAAAGTAGCCAAAGATTCCTGCTTTGAAGCAATTGACGCGGGCGCAAAGCTGCTGGTGCTGACCACTGAGGAAATTCCCATGCAGGATGTGGTCGAGATCATCGCATATGCAAAGGCACATGGTACGACATTGATCGGCCCTGGATGTGCCGGCGTAATCGTTCCAGAAGTATGCAAGGTGGGGGCGCATCCCGTGCGGTTTTTCCGGAAGGGAAAAGTCGGAATTGTATCCAAAAGCGGTGCGCTCTCCTATGAGATCGGCAAGACCCTGAGCGATCGGGGAATCGGCCAGTCTGCCGTGGTGGCCATTGGCGGCGGCCCCATTTGGGGGTTCACCCAGCGGGACGCCATAGCATTATACGAAAAGGATCCTGACACGGAAGTAATTGTGCTGTTGGGAGAAATCGGCGGCGGTTCGGAGGAAGCAGCAGCAGCTTACATCAAAGCCAACGTCACCAAGCCGGTAGTTTCTCTGATCGTGGGGCGCAACGCTCCGGCGGGGAAGAGCTTGGGTCATGCCGGCGCTATTGTCAGCGGCAACGTGGGAACGGCTGCCACCAAGATTGCGGCGCTGCAGGATGCGGGCGTTTATGTGGTGAAAAGCCCCATGGAGCTGGTAGAACAGATTAGCAAATTGTTGAAGAAGGGGGAATAACGCATCATGGCGGTATACATTGATAAAGAATTATGCAAGAGCTGTGGCATGTGCGTGAGCCTGTGCCCGAAAAAGGTGTTTGAGATTACCCATTTAGTTAATAAGAAAGGCTATAATTATGCGGCGGCCCTCCGGCAGGAGGAGTGCGTCAAATGCAAGAAATGTGAGAAAATGTGCCCTGATTTTGCCATTTATGTGGAATAAAGGGGCTGCCTTGCAAAAGACAGGAGAAATGAATACAATGGTTAGCAAAATTGTGGGAAACATAACGCCCTCTGCCACGTGTGAGTTGGAGGGCTTGATTGGAAGCATGAGAAAAGAAGGCGTGGACGTGGTGGCTCTGAACATCGGGGAGCCGGACTATAAAACGCCTGAGAACATCTGCGGCGCTTGCAAAGAGGCTTTGGACCAGCGGAAGACCACTTACGTGGCTACTGCCGGCATCGCTGAGCTTCGCCAAGCTATCTGCCGTAAATTGCTGCGCGACAACGGCTTGACCTATGCACCGGAACAGATCTGCGTATCCACCGGCGCGAAACAGGCGCTGTTTAATGCGGTGATGGCAGTTACCAACCCCGGGGACCAAGTGATAATTCCTACTCCCGGTTGGGTCAGCTATGTGGAGATGGTCAAACTGGTAGGGGGCATTCCCGTATGCGTCCCGTGTCTGGAGGATGCTCAGCTGGATCTGGAGGCCATCCGAAAGGCCATTACTCCCAAAACCGCGGCGATCATCATCAATTCCCCCAACAATCCAACTGGTGCGGTATATACTTCAGAAAGCTTGCGGGCCATCGCGGAATTAGCGGTTCAAAACAACATTTATGTGATCGCCGATGAGATCTATGAGAAACTGGTCTATGGTGAGAGCAGCCATTACTCTATTGCTGCCGTGTCGCCGGAAATCTATGAGCGCACGATAGTCATCAACGGCATGTCCAAGGCATACCGCATGACCGGCTGGCGCATCGGATACTCCGCCGCTCCCAGAGACATTGCCCGTGGCATCAATGCTTTGCAGGGCCATGTGACTTCCAACAGCACGACTTTTGTGCAATGGGCTGCCATAGAGGCTTTAGAGCAGGGAGAGAAGGATGTCAAGAGCATGGTGGCCGAGTTCGTGCAGCGGCGGGATTACACATATGACCGGATAAGCAAAATCCCGAACGTTACCTGCAGCAAACCGGGCGGCGCTTTTTATCTGCTGCCGGATGTGAGCTGGTATTATGGCAAAAAGGCTGGCAACCAAGTGATTCATGACTCTTTTGAGCTGAGCGAATACCTGTTGCAGCAATATCACGTAGCTGTGGTTCCGGGCGGTGCTTTCATGGCACCAAACGCGATTCGTATCGCATACACCAATTCTTTGGGTGAGATTAGCCGAGGAATGGATCGCATTGAGAGCGCACTTGCCGCCCTGGAGAAATGAGCTGCTTGCATTGCTTTCCCTAAAGATCAAACTGCATAAGAGAAAGCAATTTAGATGGCCTTGCCGCGCAAAAGCTAAACTTGCTTTTAATTTGATCAAATAGTGATACAGTGTATTGACAAAACCGGCGGATTTACGTAAACTTAGGAGAACAAGTCGAATACATACAGAAGACAGTATACAAAAATCAAACGGAGGTAGCAGTATCATGGAAGAGAAGAAAGAAACGAAGCTTGTGGAACCGGAAAAGCAAAAGAGCTTTCAGAAGAATGCGTACGTGAAAGAAGTTCCGGATTTCAAAATGGATGACAACAAAAGTGAAGTTAGCGTCATGAAGGACTTCTATACGCTGATTTACGGTTTCATTGCGCAGCGCGTTATCGACTCTTTCGGAGCAGAAGGCGAGCAGGTAGTGCGGCGGGCACTGCGGGACTTCGGAAAAATTCGGGGTACAGCGCTTCGGGAGAGGCAGTTGCATTACGGATTGGAGCTGAATATGCGCAACCTGCATGTGTATGCCGATCTGCCCGGGGATGACGATCAGGAAACCAATAGACAAATCTTTGAAAAAGATGACTTCTTTTCGGATCTTACCGAATGTGACATGTTTGACCTGTGGAAAAAGTATGACCTGATGGAAGCTGCTGTGGTTTACTGCGAAGAAATCCATCACGCCATGTGGACAGCCTATCATGAGGACACCGTTGTTGTGCAGGATAAAATACTGACCAGGGGAGATGACAGGTGCACGTTTCGGTGCAAAATGCCAAACTACAAAAACAAAAAAGACCTGAAATGCTACAAAGAAGGTAAGAAATATTGATTTTTGCCAGGAAGGGATTTTCTTTGGCAAGAACAAAGAAAGAATATAGTAGAAAGGTGAACCAAATGAAAAGAACCATCGCACTTTGCCTTGCGCTGATCATGGCGCTCGGACTCTTGGCCGGCTGCAACCAGACCGGTACCGAGAAAGACCCCGGAACGACTCCGGACGGAACGAACCAAGGCACAAACCAAGGCACGGCGGAGCAAAGCGAAAAGACCCTGATCATGAGGGCGGAATCTGCTTTCACGACGCTGGACCCGGCGAACAGCAACAACACCCATGACATCAAACTCTATGACCAGATCTACGAAGGTTTGTATGGCATGAACGAAGCCAGCGGCGGTTATTACAAAGAACTGGCCAAGGATGTGCAGGTCAGCGACGATTCTCTGGTTTATACGATCACCCTGCAGGATGGCGTTACGTTCCAGAACGGCGAAACCCTCACCGCTTCCGACTGTGTGTTTACCTACGAGCGCGCGATGACGTTCGCAGCCATGAACTATCTGACCACCATGATCGAAAGCGTGGAAGCGCCGGACGACCAGACCTTTGTTATCAAGATGAAGTATGCCTATGCGCCTTTGGCACATACGCTCTTCAGGATTAAGATCCTTGAAGAAGGCGAAGTTACTGCGCAGGGCGACAAGTTTGGCACCATTCCCAACACGGCCGGTACAGGCGCTTACTATGTGAAGGAGTACGACGTTGCCAGCGGAGCAAAGCTCACTTCCTATGAAAACTATTGGCAGGGTGCTCCGAACATCAAGAACGTGGAATACCGGGTGCTTTCCGATGCCGCCGCTTCCGTTATCGCTTATGAGAACGGCGAACTCGACTACTACGAAGATGCAGCTCTGTCTGACTGGGATTCTCTTTATGCCAAGGCTGGAGAGAGCCACAGCACGATGGTTAAGGGCAACAACATCATCTGGATGGGCATCAACTACGCCAGCAAGAACAAAGAAGTGCTGAACAATGACTTGGTAAGGCAGGCGATGTTCTATGCCATCAACAAGGAAGACGTGAACATCGCTGTTGCTGAAGGATACGGCAATGCGGCAGATACTTACATGGTACCTGAGTACGTGCCCACTCAGCCGACGACCGGCTTTGAAACCTACGCATACAATCCCGAAAAGGCCAAGGAACTGCTGGCTCAGGCGGGCTATGCGGATGGCGTGGATGTGGGAACCATCCTTAGCACAAACTCCTCCCATAATTCCAAGACTGCTCAGGTCATTCAGGCAAACCTTGAAGCTGTTGGCATCCATGCGGAAGTGGAGATGCTGGATGTTTCTCTGGCGGTGGAAAAGTGGAATGCTCAGGATTATGACCTCTGTGTTTATGCGGATTCGGGCAACTATGACTTCAACAATATTCGCCAGCAGGTGCATAGTGAGTCCGTTGGCATGTATGTCATCAACTACACTGTGGGCGATAAGTTTGATTGGAAGAGGATTGAAGAACTGGTAGCTTTGGGTGCCGGCACTGCCGACGAAAACGAGCGCCTTACCTATTATACTGAGCTGTGGTCCATGGTGATGGACACCGCCACGATTCTCCCCTTGATCAACCGTCCGGTGGCAATTGTGTGGTCCGAAAGAATAAACATCGGCGATCCTGTCCCCACCTACTACAAGATCCGCAACTTTACTTGGGCTGAGTAAAGAAGAACTGGAACCGAAAAGAACTATAGGCGGCAGGGCATTCTGCCCTGCCGCCGATACAAAGGAAAGAGGATATGCCGTGTACAGATATATACTCAAACGAATTTTATTTCTGATACCGACGATTCTGGGCGTTGTTTTTATTATTTTTTTCGTGTTGAATCTGACGCCGGGTAATCCGGGCCGATCCATTTTGGGCGTTTCGGCCCCACAGGAGGCCGTAGATCAGCTCAACGAAGAATTGGGCTACAACGATCCGTTGCTTGTCAAGTATTTTAACTATTTAAAAAACCTTGTGCTCAACCGCAGCTTCGGCACTTCTTATTTTACGGGGCAAGCGGTAGCCGATGAAGTGTTGCCTCGCTTCGGGGTAACGCTGAAGCTGTCCACCATAGGCATTATCATCTCCACACTTGTGGGCGTTCCGCTTGGGATACTGACTGCTGTCAAGCAATATAGCATCTGGGACTATGTGCCGTCGGTGCTGGCGTTTTTGCTGGCTGCAATTCCGTCTTTCGTACTTGGCATGGTGCTTTTGTTTGTGTTTGCACTGAAGTTGAACATCCTGCCTTCTTACGGGCTTGAAACCTGGAAATGCTATATCATGCCTTCTTTGTGCATGGCCATTCCCATTACCGCTTTCAATGTCCGCTTTACCAAATCATCCATGCTGGAATCTATCCGTGAGGACTATATTGATACTGCTCGTGCAAAGGGAGCAAAGGAGCGCACGGTCATTTGGAAGCATGCTCTTAAAAATGCTCTGCTGCCGGTCATCACCAATATCGGTCTGAACATGGGCGGCCTGATCATGGGTGCTGTGGTGGCTGAACGCCTCTTCTCAGTTCCAGGGATCGGGGCGCTGATCGTAGATCGAATCGCCTATAAGGATGAGCCGGTGATTATTGCTGGCACGATCGTCATTTCTATTACGTTCACGATTATTATGCTTGCCGTGGATATCATCTATGCTTTTGTAGATCCAAGGATCCGTGCGAAGTATACAAAAGTGAAGGGATAAGAGGTGCATATGTCTCAAAATGTAACAGCTGCAAATCCTGCTGCTATGGAGCGGGTAAAATTCAAAAAGCAAAGTCAGGCGAAGGAAATTTGGAGAAGGTTTCGCAAAAATCGCGGCTCTATGGTGGGCCTGATCATGCTGACCATCATCGTGCTGGCTCTGGTATTTGCAAACCTTATCACCAGTTATGATGCGGCAACTGCCCAAAATCTGCGTATAAAACTTGACCCCCCCTCTGCAGAACACTGGTTTGGCACAGACTCTTATGGCAGAGATCTCTTTGCCAGAGTGCTTTATGGCGGCAGAACCTCCTTGTCCATCGCCGTGTTGGCTACGCTGTCCTCCTGTGTGGTGGGCTGTGCCTTGGGTGCCATCGCCGGATATTTCGGTGGAAAGGTGGACAATATCATCATGCGCGGTTTGGATATTTTCATGTCCGTGCCGGATATCCTTTTCACGATGGCTGTGGTTTTCGCTTTGGGAGCCAGCATGGTCAACTTGCTTATCGCACTCACTTTAGCCTATTTCACCAACTATGTCCGTTTGGTTCGATCACAGATCCTGAGTCTTTCGGATTTGGAATATGTGGAGGCAGCACGGGCGGGAGGCGCCGGCAGCGCCAGGATCATCATGTCTCATATTTTTCCAAATGCGATGGGCGTGATCATTGTGAACACGACCCTCAACGTAGCCAAAATCATCCTTTATGAGTCAACTCTGAGCTTCTTGGGCTTAGGTATGCCGCCACCCCAGCCGGAATGGGGCTTAATCCTCTCAGAGGCACGGGAGTATATGCGCTCTGCGCCCCACATGCTGCTCTTCCCGGCGCTGGCCATCGTGCTCACTGCCTGCTCGGTGAACCTCATCGGCGACGGCCTGCGGGATGCCATGGATCCGCATTTGAAATCCTAAGACAGCCCGGAACGGCTTAACGAAAGGAAATGCCATGAACGAAAACAACATTTTAGAAATTAAAGACCTTTCTGTTATTTATAAGACGGACTTGGAGACGGTGAAGGCTGTCAATGGTATCAACATTGCCATCAAAAAAAAGAGCACTTTTGGCTTAGTGGGCGAAACCGGTGCTGGTAAAACAACAACAGCCCGCTCCATTATCCGGTTGCTGCCCTCGGTGGGACATGTGACCAGCGGCACGATTGAATTTGAAGATCGAAACCTGTTGGAATTACCGGAAGCAGAGATGCGCCTTTTCCGTGGGGACAAAATTGCAATGGTATTCCAGGATCCCATGACCAGCCTTAATCCTGTGATGTCCGTAGGGGACCAAATTGCAGAAACCATAAAAATCCACAACCCGGAGCTGGACAAAGCGGAAGTGGGACGCCGGGTGGAGGCAACCTTGGCGATGGTGGGCATCCTGCCTTCCCGTAAGGTGGAATATCCCCATCAATTCTCCGGCGGCATGAAGCAGCGTGTCATTATTGCGATGGCGTTGGCCTGTGAACCGCAGCTTTTGATTGCCGACGAGCCTACCACGGCTTTGGACGTGACGATTCAGGCTCAAGTCCTTATGATGATCAAAGATCTGCGGGATCGGTTGGGAACCTCCATGCTCATGATCACGCACGACCTTGGCATTGTGGCCAAAATCTGTGATGATGTGGGCATCATGTATGCGGGCGAAATTGTGGAAGCAGGCACGGTACAAGATATTTTTGAGGGGAAAAACCATCATCCTTATACAGAAGGGCTTTTCGGTTCAATTCCGAACCTGAAGTCCAAGGCCAAGCGTTTGAACGCCATCCCGGGCCTGATGCCTGATCCCACGGATTTACCGGAAGGCTGCGTTTTTGCGGAACGGTGCAAGTACGCTATGGAACTTTGCCATAAGGTTCACCCGTCGGTAGCAACTTCGGGCACCCATCAGCTTTGCTGTCATCTTTTCAATGCGGACGGCAGCAGGAAGGAGAAGAACCATGAATAACGGTGAAACGCCCCTGCTGCAGCTTAAAGAGCTGAACAAACACTTTAAACTCAATGGTGGGGCGCTGCTCCATGCGGTGGATGGGATCAACTTGGACATCTATGAGGGCGAGACCATCGGCGTGGTAGGTGAGTCCGGCTGTGGTAAATCCACCTTGGGAAGGACCGTGCTGCGCCTCATCGAACCCACCTCTGGCAAGATCATTTATAAGGGCGAGGACATCACGCAAATTAGCCAGCGCAAATTCCGCCCGTTTCGGCAGGATTTGCAGATGATCTTTCAGGATCCCTATGCCAGCATCGACCCGCGTAAATCCGTCATTGAAGTAATCGCCGAATACATGCTTATCCATAAAACCCATCAGAACCGGGCGGATATCTATAACCGCGCTGCGGAGCTGATGGACATGGTAGGGTTGGCCCGGCGATATGCCAACATGTATCCGCACGAACTGGACGGTGGGCGGAGGCAGCGCATCGGAATTGCCAGGGCGCTGTCGCTGAACCCCAAGTTCATCGTCTGTGATGAGCCTGTCTCTGCACTGGATGTATCCATTCAGGCACAGATCCTGAATTTGCTTATGGATCTTGGGGATGAACTGAACCTGACGTACCTGTTTATTACCCATGATCTGAGTGTGGTAAAGCATATTTCCGACAGGATTATGGTAATGTACCTAGGCAAGGCGGTTGAAATTGCGCCATCGGAAGAGCTTTTTGCGAATCCTCTTCATCCTTATACGCAAGCGTTGCTGGCCGCTATCCCCGAACCGGATCTGTCTAAACGGGACATCCCGTTCAAAACCATTAAGGGCGAAGTAAGCAGCCCCATCAATGTCAAGCCGGGTTGCCGCTTCTGCAAGCGTTGCGAGTACGCTATGGATAGGTGTGACGGGGAGGACAAGCCCCTGATCGAGGTTTCAAAGGGCCATTTCGTTGCATGCGAATTGCATAAATGAAAACACTTTACAGCCGGAAAGATGAGGACTGTATGGCAATCTTAAATTGATATGGATTGGCATGGCCTCTTTTTTCCGGCTGATAGCGCAGAGAGGAGCAAACACATACCATGGGAGTTTTGGATCAGCTTGAGCCTAAATCGGTGATGCATTGGTTTGAAGAAATATCTTCCATCCCCCGAGGGTCTTTGAAAGAGGAAAAAATTGCGGCATTCATCATGGATTTCGCTGCAAAAAGGGGTCTTGACTGTAGCGAGGATGCCTATCACAATGTGGTCGTGCGTAAAAACGCCAGCCCGGGGAAGGAAGATCGCCCCGGCCTTATATTCCAGTCCCACATGGATATGGTCTGCGCAAAGGATCAGGGCGTCGAACACGACTTCGAAAAGGACGGATTAGCCCTGTATGTTGAGGATGACAAGATCCGCGCGAATGGGACGACCTTGGGGGCGGACAACGGAATCGGTGTAGCTTACCAGCTGGCCATACTGGACGACGACCAACTGGAACACCCGGCTATTGAGGCGGTGTTCACTACGGCGGAGGAAGTTGGCATGGTGGGAGCTTCCCACTTTGATGCCGGTCAGCTCAAGGGAACGAACATGATCAACTTTGATGCCGGTGGATTCACTGAAGGCAGAATCTATGTCGGATGCGCTGGAAATCAGAGCGGAAAACTTGTTCAAAAGATTGCATGGGAACCTGCCTGTGAGGCCAACAATCCCCTGCGCATCACGGTAGGCGGGCTGTGCGGCGGCCATTCCGGCGGTGACATCGCCAAAGGCCGGGGCAACGGCAGTGCCATCCTTGGAAGGATTCTGGCATGGTTGAGCGAGGCGGGGGAGAAGCGGATTGCTTCTTTCGGCAGTGGAGACCATTCTCAGGAGAATAAAAACGGCATCCCGGCCGAGTGCTTTGTTGTTCTTTATCCGAAATCTCCCGAAGCACTCCGGCAGCAGGCGAAGGACTGGGAGACAAAGCTCAAGGATGAACTGAGCGATGTGGATGAAGGTGTGAAGGTCAGCGTAACAAAGGAGAATGCAGGTGCACAACGCTGCCTTTCTCATGAGAGCGTGGAACGCACCGCCCAAATTCTCGCCTTGCTGCCAAACGGTGTGCAATCTATGCAGCGGGCCTTCCCGGATACGCCTGAATGTTCCTGCAACATTGGCAATGTTGAGCTTGAAGGCGATGCGGTGGTATGCTATATTTCAGTGAGAAGCTGCAAGGGTTCGCTCATTGACCAGATGTGCGGAAAATATCGGGCTTTGGCGGAGCTTACTGGCTGCGCCCTTACCTTCCGGGATCGCCTGCCGGGTTGGGATTATGACAGGGATTCGAGATTGAGGCGTTTGGTTGACAAGGAGTACAACGAACGATTTGGCGCCGCGCCGCGCTTCAAGGTCACGCATGCCAGCACCGAGTGCGGTATGTTTAAAGAACAGCTTCCGCATATGGATATCATTTCCATGGGCCCTATTATTTATGAGGAGCATACACCTCGGGAGTACATGGGAATCCAATCCGTAGGGGTCGTGTGGGAGTTTGTAAAGAGCATCATCAGCCAGCTGTAAACAAAAAGGAGGACGGAGCGTGAAACGCAGAATCTTTTATAACGGCATCATCCTGACAATGAACAAGGCTGAGCCGACCGCAGAATACGTGCTGACGGAAGGGGATAAAGTCGCTGCAGTGGGGAGCGCTGCAGAAATCGAGAAGCACATTGCCGAAGGTGCGGAGCCTGTGAACTTACAGGGGCGGTTGATGTTGCCGGGATTCATCGATTCGCATATCCATATGCTGACAGCGGCATTGAACCGGCTCAAATTGGACATAAGCGCCATGGAATTTGACACTGTGGATGATATGCTCGCCTATGTTCGCCAAAAAAAGGAAGGATCACAGGATCCTTGGATCAGCGTATTCGGCTTTTCGGAGGAAAACATCCGTGCGAGCCGAATGGTGACGCGAAAAGATATAGATCGTTTCTTCCCTGATGTCCCTGTAACCATCATTCGGGTATGCGGCCATATGTCTGTCATCAACACGAAAGCTATGGAACAGCTGGACAGGGATAAAATGGAGTGCATTAGCGGCGGCGCTTTTGAAAAAGACGAGAATGGCGTCTATACGGGGATTGCTACCGAGGGGGCCCAGCAATATGTTTTGGACAGCATGCCGCCGGCGGACGAAGAAGTGGTGCTTGCCTTGCTTGCACAAGAACAGGAGATCCTCTTGCGCAACGGCATTACCGCGATACACGATGCCGGGACGGACATGATGCCGCCGCGAGACTATGTGGCCCTTTATGAAAAGATGAACGACAGGGGACTGTTGAAAATCAGGACCAATCTCATGGTGCGCCCAGAAGAAAAAGAGTCCCCGAGTTCATTTGCGGACTATCTGCGTTGCTGTAAGGAACGGCACCGTGAGGACGCAAGGTTCACAATCGGTGCGGTGAAGCTCTTTGCAGACGGAAGCTTGGGCGGGATGACCGCTGCGGTGAACCGTTCCTATGTGGGGGCGCCGGAGAACACCGGCCTGCTGCTGAAGGAACGTCTGGACACCTATATAAAGCCGCTTGCCGATGCAGGCCATCAGGTTGCCGTGCATGCCATCGGGGATCGCTCTACGGGTTATGTGACCGGGCTCTACAGCGCCTGTGAACGGAGGGAAGAGGACCGGCTGCGCATTGAGCACGCAGAACTTATGGATGAAGGCCTCATAGAGATGATACGCGACAACCGTATCCTCATTATGACACAGCCGATTTTTATCCGGGAATTTGGAAATACCTATTTCAGCAACCTTGGAGAGGAACGTGCCATGCACATTCAACCCATACGCACGCTGCTGGATCAGGGGATAACTGTTGGCTTTGGAACAGATTATCCTGTGGATGACCCAAACCCGCTGCTTGGAATCCGCACTGCAATGACGAGAGAAATCAAGAATTCCTGCAAACGGTTGAATGAAGCGGAGGGGATCGGCTTCGATGAAGCAGTCAGGTGCTATACCATTAACAATGCTTACGGTGCTTTTGAGGAGGCGCATATGGGGTCTATAGAGCCTTCCAAATATGCGGACTTTGTCGTTCTCGCGGGAATTGTTCCCGATTCTGATGGAAAATTCAGGCATTTGGATGATGCTGCCGTAGACATGACGGTGATCGGTGGAGAGACGGTCTTTTCCCGGTAACACCGGATGCAGAAAGTGTAAAGCAAAGTTTTCAGATAGACAGCATCGCAAAAGGAGCGGCAATTGCCGCTCCTTTTGCGATGCTGCGTTGGGGATTTCGCAGCACCATGATGGATGGGGGTATGTCATCGGAGGAGTGGGGGCTCCTCACGGGATGACCTTAATGGAAGGTCAGGCCTTTGTGCGTTCGCCGAGCGTCACAGAGAGGTCGAGCAGTTCGGTTCCGCGCTGCACCGTTATTGTGACCGTATCGCCGACCTTGTATTCATAAAGCAGTGTGCTGAGGTCGGAAGAACCGTTTATCTCCGTGCCGCCCAAGGATACGATAATGTCGTTCACCTGCATGCCGGCCTGTTCGGCGGCGCTGCCTTCCTCAATGCCCACAACCTGAACCCGGTTCACATAGCCATAAGAACCATAGGAACCAAAGGGGAAGAAGCTGCCGTTGTTGCCGCTGTTGCTGGTGGTGCGGATGCTGATGTTCTGCATGCTGATGCCGAGGTATGGCCTGCCGGATACATAGCCAAGGTCAATCAAATCCATAATGATTTGCTTTGCAGAATCAATTGGGATTGCAAAGCCCAAGCCTTCCACATCCGTGCCGCTGCTTTTTGCGTTAACGATGCCGATTAATTCACCCTTGCTGTTGAACAGACCTCCACCGGAATTGCCGGGGTTCACGGCTGCTGTGGTCTGCATCAAAGTCATTTCCTGCCCTTCGATTTCGATCACACGGTCAAGGCCGCTGATGATGCCCTCGGAAACGCTGCTGGCAAGCACGCCGAGCGGGTTGCCGATGGCATATACCGTGTCACAAACCAACATATCGCCGGAGTTGCCAAGCGTGGCGGCGGGAAGGCCGGTCGCATCAATCTTGATGACGGCAAGGTCGGTGTAACTGTCCGTGCCGATGAGGGTTGCAGGATATTCCGTGCCGTCCTCCAAGTGCACTTTTATGGCATCCGCGCCTTCCACAACGTGGTTATTCGTTACAATATAGCCATCGGAGGTAACGATTACGCCGGAACCGGAGCCCACTGTTTCGGAGGTTGCGCCGCTTTCCGATTGACCATAGCCAAACATGGCATATCCATTTGAAACTTCCTGTTCAATATCGATGCCAACCACGCTGCTCATGCATGTGCGGATGATGGAGCCGGTGTCACCGGTGCTGGTTGTGCTTGAACCGGAACTCATGTTGATGCCGGACGATGGACTTGCAGACGGGCTATTGCCGCTTCCCGTTCCCGCGCTGTTTTCCTCAGGATCGCCGGTTGCATCCGGAGGCGTCACAACGGTGCTTCCAGCATCGTTCAGAGCCTGTTGGTTATTTTGGCCGCGGGTTGCAAAGTAAACGGCCCCGGCGCCAACTCCACCGCCAATGAGCGCCATCACCAGCATGCAAATGATGAGCTGGGTCCATGTAGCAACATGCTTGCGCTCTTTTTTGCCCCTGCTGCCTTGATTGCCGCTTTCACCGTAATTGCCGTTGGAATTGTTGCCGGCCGGCTGCTGTGTATTATTGCCTACATTGGGGGTGGCATTTTCGTACCAGTTCCAATTGTTGTTTTCCATATATTTTTGCTCCTTCCCGTTCAGCATCCTGAACGCTTCTGTTGGCTCTTATTATAGAATGCAATTTTGTCGTTCCAATATCCTGATTGCGCCAAAGTTGTGTAGAAACATGTACGAATTATGAAATGGGGTTTCCGTTTAAAACAAAAACGGGCGGCTGCAAAGCGCATCCGCCCGAGATAAATTGGAAAGAATCAGCCAAGCAGCTTTTCCGCAGCGGCAAGCTTCAGGCAAACGCAAAGCACATGCATTGCCTCGCGCAGTTCTGCAATGGGCGGGTAGCTTGGGGCGATGCGCAGGTTCGCATCCTGCGGATCCTTGCCGTAGGGGTAGGTTGCGCCCGCGCCGGTCATGATAACGCCAGCCTCTTTCATGAGCTGATGCGTGCGTTTTGCGCAGCCTTCCATGGTATTGAGGCTTACGAAGTAACCGCCGGTGGGGCGATGGTAGGAAGCAAACCCGAGCGGCTCGATTTCACGATCCAGAAATTCAATCACGGTGTCGAACTTCGGTTTCATGAATGCCGCATGCTTTTTCATGTGCGCGAGAACGCCGGCGCGATCCTTCAGAAATTGCACGTGGCGAAGCTGGTTCACCTTGTCAAAGCTGATGCATTCCGCGTTGAGCAGCTTTTTCATGTAAGCCATGTTGGCCTCGCTGCATGCAAAGCAGGCAACGCCCGCACCCGGAAGGGTAATCTTGGAGGTGGAAGCAAACTCAAACACCATGTCCGGATTGCCTGCATTGCGGCACTCGGTTAAGATTTCTTTAAAGGGAACAAACTCACCGCTGAACTCATGCACGCAGTAGGCGTTATCCCACATGATGACAAAGTCCTCCGCAGCAGGTTTAAGAGAAGCCAGCCGCGCAATGGTTTCATCGCTGTAAATGATGCCCTCCGGGTTGGAATATTTGGGGACGCACCAGATGCCCTTCACGGCGGGGTCCTTCACATATTCTTCGACAAGATCCATATCCGGGCCGGTGGCTGTCATTGGTACGTTGAGCATCTCCACACCAAAGGATTGGCAGATTGTAAAATGCCTGTCATAGCCCGGAACGGGGCAAAGGAACTTTACTTTGCCGAGTTTGCTCCAGGGCGTGGTGGAATGCAGAAGGCCATGCGTAAACGCCTTGGAAATAAGGCCGTACATCAGGGTCAGGCTGGAACTGCCAGCTGCGAAAACCTCCTCGGGCTTCACGCCGAGGAGTTCCGCAAAAAGCGCGCGGCAGGCGGGCAGGCCGTCCATCGTGCCATAGTTGCGCGCATCGATTCCTCCGCTTACGTAAGAATCCGGTGTGGGAAGGGAGAACAGGGCATTTGAAAGGTCAAGCTGCTGCTTTTCCGGCTTCCCGCGGGACATGTCAAGCTTCAGGCCTTTGGCCTTGCATGCATCGTATTCTGCTTTTGCTTCCGCGTAGAACTGTTGCAGCGCTTCGCGCGGCATTTCCTTAAGCTTCATAATGGTGATTCATCCTCCTGACCATTAATATAATATGCGAGGAAAATGCAATTTTTCCTTCATCCATGCAAGATTACTTTCACAAGCCTTATTTTACCGAAAATCCCTGGTAAAGTAAATACCTGTTATCAACTTTTCTTGCGGTTTACAGCCCATGGATGGAATGATACAATATAAAGAATCTTTCAGCAGGAGGGTGGAGCGTGAAACAGGAAATCCGCCAACTTCGGGCGATGATCGGCGCATCGGGCCGAATCGCCTTTTTGGGCGGCGCGGGAGTATCCACAGAAAGCGGCATTCCCGACTTTCGCAGCCGGGATGGCCACTTTGAAGCGATCCGTGCCTTTGGACAAGCGCCGGAGGTGCTTTTATCGCACGGCTTTTTCATGCAGCACCCGGAGACTTTTTTTGCGTATTATCGCGCGTCTCTTCTGGTAACGGATGCTCTGCCAAACCGCGCGCATGCTGCACTCGCACAGTTGGAACAGCAAGGGAAGCTTACGGCCGTCGTCACACAAAACGTGGATGGGCTGCATCAGAAGGCGGGCAGCAAAAACGTGTTTGAACTGCATGGCAGCATTTACCGCAACCGTTGCATGCAATGTGGCAGGGCGTATGGCCCGGAGGCGATCTCCGAAAGTGCCGGCGTGCCGCGCTGTACCTGCGGCGGCATCATCAAGCCGGATGTGGTGCTGTATGAAGAAGGGCTTGACCCTGAGGTGCTGCAGGGTGCGATTACGCACATTATGCGGGCGGATATGCTCATTGTGGGGGGAACGTCGCTCGCGGTATACCCGGCAGCCGGGTTGATTGATTATTACCGCGGTAACCGGCTTGTGCTCATCAACAAGAGCGAAACGCCATATGATTACCGGGCGGATCTTGTGCTGCATGATTCTATTGGCGAGGTGTTGCATGCGGCGCTTGAAACGGAGAATGGAGGAAACGAAGCATGACGGAGCTGTTGGTGCGTTTTTTCATAAAAACGCCGGATCAAACGGGGGATTCTTCAGTCCGAGAGGCATATGGTATTCTTGCGGGGGGTGTGGGCATTGCCTGCAACCTGATCCTTTGCGCGATGAAGTTTGTGATCGGTACGTTAAGCGGGTCGATCGCGATTCAGGCGGACGCGGTCAACAACCTTTCGGACGTCGGCTCTTCCGCAGTAATGCTCATCGGTTCAAAAATGGCCGGGAAGCCTGCCGACCGGGAACATCCGTACGGCCATGCGCGCATGGAGTACATTGCGGCGCTGATTATTGCATTCCTCATTTTAGTCGTGGGGTTTGAGCTTGGACGCGAATCGATCCAGAAGATCATTGCGCCTGAACCGGTAGAATTCAGTGTGGCGATGATTGCTGTGCTTGTATCGTCCATCCTCGTTAAGCTTTGGATGAGCCGGTTCACCGCAAATATCGGCCGCCGTATCGAATCTTCCACCATGAGCGCTGCCACGAGCGACAGTATATCCGATGTCATCAGCACCGGTGCCATCCTGCTTTCCAGCATCATCGGCTATTTCAAGGGTGTGAACATCGACGGCTATATCGGCGTGGTCGTAGCGGGGTTTGTGCTGTATTCCGGCGTTTCGATTTTGCGGGATACCATCAGCCCGTTGATGGGCGAAGCGCCCGACCCGAAAACGGTTACAGAGCTTACGGACAAAATCCTTTCTTACGATGGGATTATCGGCATCCACGACATTATGATGCACAGCTACGGCCCCGGCAAACTCATTGCAAGCGCACATGCTGAAGTGCGTTCGGATTGCGACCTGATGGCAATCCATGAAACGATTGATGCCGCGGAGCGGGAGATCGGCGCACAGATGGGCATCCTCCTTACGCTGCACCTTGACCCCATCGAGGTGGACAACGCTGTGCTTAACCAAACGCGGGAGGAAATGGGGCAGATTCTTATGGGGATCGACAAAACGCTGCGTTTCCACGATTTCCGCATGGTACGCGGGGAAAACCGCACCAACCTGCTGTTCGACATTGTAGTTCAGCCGGGGATGAAGCCGGAGGCGATTGCGGAACTCAAGCAGCGCGTTGCGGATGAAGCGGCGCGCCTGAATCCCGCATACCACTGCATTCTTTCTGTTGACATCGATCACAATGGCATAAGGTGACGGAAACGAACAAGGAGCGCGCTCAAACGCAAGAGAATCTTAGAAAAGCCAGCAATATGAACATATATGAAGGGGTTGCTGTTTGCCATTTGCAGACAACAAGCCCTTTATCGCATCGCTTCAACATAAATATCAAAGGCTGCCGTGGCGCCGTCCTCCAGTGTGGCGGTGCAGGAGAAAACCCAAACCGGAAGATAATACCCCTGGGAACTGTTTGCCATGTAGGCAAGGTAGCAGTTATCGATTGTGGCGGAAACGGCGGGCGTGAAAAGGGTATAGGCACAATCCCCGCTTTGCAGCTTTTCATAAGCGCGCTGCTGGGAAATAATCTGTTTTTCGGCGATGGAAATCACATCGCCATCATACCGGCGGATCTTGGTGATTGTGCTGTCTGCCCGCACGGATACCACCAGCGTGGAGGAGCCGATGATTGGTTTGCCGTCGATGGCTGTGGAAAGGTAAATGTCGTACCCGACGGGGCTGTTGCTCGCATCGTGGCGGGGAACGACGTCCGTCACGGAATCAAGCGTTACGGTGAGAAGGGTTTTGCGTTCAAACAGATCAAAAACCGCGCGAATTGCATCCACTTCTGTGGGGAGGCGGCCGGCTGCAGGTTCGGAAAGCAGGTCATAGGTCCAGCTTCCGCTTTCTGTAATGGTGAGGCGGGCAGTTTCGGTTTCAGCAGTGTATACACTGTCGTTCACGGCAAACGGGGCTTCAATACCAAGCGCGAGCGCAATCGCGTATGCACGCTCATAGATGGATTGCGTGCTGGGACCGTAGAGCTTGACCTTTGCGCCCGATGTATCAAGCGTGCAGTCGAGCGTCATCGCTTTCGGAAGGGGCGTTTCGCTTTCAAAAAACTGGATTGGAGCATAGGTTTCGCCGTGGTCGAGAATCATCACGAAGGCGATGCCGAAATAAAGCACAGCCACATATAAAAACGCGGCAAAATTTGCGCGCTTGGATGGCCGCGCCAACCCAAACCGCTCCGGGAAACGGAACCTTTTGAGCAAGGCGGCAAGAAGGGCATATATGCTATAGCCTGCCATGCAGCCTAAACCGGCAAGCAGGTATTCATCCGCGATGAAGGGGGCATCGTTAAACAAGGGATACAGGTTTAAAAACACAGCGGAAAGCACGCCGGTGAACAGCGCGGAGAACAAGCCGCATCTGGGAAAAGCGGGCGTAAGAAAAATGCCGGCTGCCAGGAAGGGCAGAGCATAGGCAAGCAGATCGTTAAATACGCCTTTGTAACCATATTCATCAATAGCAAACAGTTTGTAAAGCGGAATGGGGGCGCTTACGGTGGGCATGGTATTGCTTCGCTTTAAAAGATATGCGCCGAACAGCGCAAGAAAAAACAAACCGATGCACAAAAGACGTGGCATCGGAACGCCTTGCCGCTTCTGAACGGACAGCGTTGCGGCCGCGGCAATGGCGAGCACAATAAACAGGATCAGCGTTTCCAGCGTAAACAAACCCGGTTCCTCCAAGGGAAAACATTCTGTTAAATTATTATAACGGTTTGCAGCGTGGGAAGCAAATGAACTTTCTGTGCATTCCTTGTTTCCAGCCGCGCATGGTGGTATAGTATCATAGAATAAACATGTATTATATGGAGGGAAAAGGCATGCTCAAGGAATTCAAAGAATTTGCATTTAAGGGAAATGTGGTTGATATGGCGGTCGGCGTAATGATCGGCGGGGCGTTCGGAAAGATCGTGACTTCGGCCGTGAACGATTTGTTTATGCCGCTCGTCAGTCTGCTTACGGGTGGATTGGATTTCACAAGCCTTTTCATTGCGCTTGACGGAAATTCATATCCGACGCTTGCGGCGGCACAGGAGGCAGGCGCCGCATGCTTCGCATATGGCTCATTTATTACAACTGTGCTGGACTTCCTTATTATGGCTTTCTGCATTTTCCTGATGGTGAAGGGAATCAACCACCTGCGTGCGCTGTCCGAGAAAAACAAAGCTGCGGAGCCTGCTGAGGAGAAAAAGCCGCGGCTCTGCCCTTATTGCTTTGAGGAGATCAACGAGAAGGCCACCCGCTGCCCGCACTGCGCGGCCGAGATCCCCGCAGAGGAACCGGAGAATGCCTGAAAAGGCTTTGTTTCCACGGAATAAAGCGGCAGCGCGAAAATATACGTGTATGCAATTCCCACTTTCCTTGACAGGGGAGAGCGGAAAAACTTACAATAAAAAACATGAACCGGGCGGCGATGCTTCAGGCATCCGTGCGGGGAAAGGAACTCAATGAAAGCAGCGACAGCCATTATACTTGCGGCCGAGCGCGCTTCCCAGATGAACTCTGCGAAGCCGACTGCCCTGCACGAGGTTGCCGGGCGGCCGATTATTGATTGGATGCTTGCGGCGTTTGAGGGATGCGTGGAAACGCCTCCTGTGATTGTGGACGGTTCGCAGCAGATGATTGCGGCACATGTGAGCGAGCGCGCCCGAACCGCCGTACAGCAGGAGGCTCTTGGCGAAGCGGATGCACTGCGCGCCGCGCGCCGCACGCTTGAAGCGGCGGGCAATGGGCTGGTTTTCGTAATATCCGGAAGCTATCCTCTGATCAGCGCAGAACTCTGCAAACAGCTGGCGGAAGAAGCGGGGAACAGCGGAGCCGCCGCACTTGCCATCTTCAATGAAGATGAGGCGGGTGAAGACGGGGCGGAAGAACCGATTCTATGTGACCTTTTCTGCGCACCCGGCAATGTCTGGCTCGCGGGGCTTATGTGCAGCAGTAAGGAGGCAAGGCTTGAGGACTGCTTCCTGCAAGGCGTGGAAAGCTGCCGTATTACCCCGGCGTTGGTCGAAAACCTGCATACGGGCGTTGCACATTATTTCCCGGTGACGAACAGGGCCATGCTTGCCGCATGCGAAGCGGAAGCACAGGAGCTGCTTCGCGACAAGCACCTTGAAAACGGCGTCACGATGCTCGACCCGAATTCCGTGACGCTTGGCGCGGATGTAGAGATTGGCCGGGATACCGTACTTTGGCCGAACGTTGTGCTTACGGGCAGGACGGTTATCGGCGAAGGATGCGTCATTAAGAGCGGCTGCCAGATCAACGATACGCGCGTTGGAAACGAATGCACGCTTACCTATGTTGTCGCCAACGAGGCAGAGCTTGGGAACCGCGTTACGGCGGGGCCGTTTGTGAACCTCCGGCCGAATACACGCATTGCGGACGGCTGCAAGATCGGCGACTTTGTTGAGGTGAAAAACTCCAGCGTGGGCGAAGGAACGAAGCTGCCGCATCTTTCCTACATCGGGGATGCGGACGTTGGAAGCGGCGTAAACGTGGGGTGCGGGTGTGTGTTTGTGAATTACGACGGCTATGCTAAGCACCGCACCACCGTGGGCGACAACGTGTTTCTCGGCTGCCAGACGAATCTGGTCGCGCCTGTAACGGTTGGCGACGGCGCTTATACGGCCGCGGGTTCCACCATCACGCATGATGTACCTGCCGGCGCAATGGCTTTTGCGCGTGCGCGGCAGAGCAACAAGGAAGGCTACGTGGAAAAGTTCCGAAGCCTGAAAAAGAAATAAGGAACGGAGCGAAAACGCGTTGTTTTGTGAAATAGAAGGCATAAACATTCATTATGAACGCGTGGGGCAGGGCCGCCCCGTGCTGGTTCTGCACGGATGGGGTGCGGACATCGAGGCGGTGCGCCCCATCATGAACTGCATGAGCGGACTCGGCTATGAGGCTGTGGCCATGGATTTTCCGGGCTTTGGGCAAACGCCTGAGCCGCCGGAGCCTTGGGGGGTGCCGGAATATGCGGCGCTTACGCGCAAGTTCATTGAAACCGTGGGGCTGCGCGGATGCGACCTCATCTGCCACTCCTTCGGAGGCCGGGTTACGATCCTGCTTGCTTCGGAGGATCCCAGGCTGTTCCAACGGCTCGTGCTGGTGGATGCGGCAGGCATCCACCCTCCGCGCACGCTTGGATACTATGTGCGCACGTATTCCTATAAACTTGGCAAGCGCCTTGCAAAGGTAAGGTGGATCGACGCTCTGCTCCATTTGAGCGAAAAACAGAAGAATGCCGGAAGCGCCGACTACCGTGCGTTAAAAAGCGATTTGATGCGCGCGACGCTTTCCCGCGTTGTGAACCTTGATCTGACGGAGCGGCTTGACCATATTCAGAACGAAACGCTGCTCGTTTGGGGCGATCAGGATACTGCCACGCCGCTTGCGCGTGCGCAGGTGATGGAGAAGCGTATCCCCAAAGCGGGGCTTGCTGTGCTTGAAGGCGCAGGCCACTTCTCCTATGTGGACAAATACGCGCAGTTTTGCGCGGTGATGAAGGCATTTTTTGCCTGAGGTGATGGTTTGAACTGGATGGTGTTTTCTTATTATATATATTACACGGCGGCTGCCGCAGCGGTTGTTCTTGCTTCGCTGCCGCTTGTGCATATGCTGCAGTTGGAAAGCTATCAGGGAAGAATGTACCTGAAATGGCTCGGCCGCCACTTTATGTCGGACGTTGTGCCGTATCTGCTTGTGGGCGCAGTAGCGTTGTTGCTGCGGTGCAGCTATGTAATGCTTTATGATACAAGCCGCTTGCTTGCGCGAATCTGTTATGCGGCGGGAGATGCAGCATATCTCCTTCTGCTGCTTACGCTTTATTTCGGCTACAAACGCCGCAAGCAGATTAAGCCCCTCGCGTTTACCGGGCGCGTGAAACGCCTGCTTGCAGTGGAATTCGCGCTTGCTTTTGTGTTTACGGCATCGCTCTTTATGCGGGCGGTAATGGGGGGGACCATGTCCTGGGGCGTGTTCCTGTTGCCGAATTTCCTACGCTACCTGCCCGGCATGCTGCTGCCGCTGTTCGTTTTTCTCGCGTATGGGATTACGTATCCCATTGAGGCGGCGGTCAAGCGCTGGTATTTCAACGATGCGAAGAGAAAACTCGCTGCGCGTGCGGATGTTACGAAAGTTGCGGTCACAGGGAGCTTTGGCAAAACCGGAACCAAGTATGCGCTCGGCACAATCCTTTCCGAAAAACACAATGTGCTCTATACGCCGGGCAGCTTCAATACGCCAATGGGCGTAACCAGAGTCATTCGCGAGCAGCTTCTCGCGGAGCACGAGGTCTTCATCGCGGAAATGGGTGCGCGTTACCGCGGCGATATCCGCGAGCTTTGCCGCCTCGTGCAGCCCAAATTCGGCATCATCACGGCCATCGGCAAACAGCATCTTGAAACCTTTGGCTCTCTTGAAGGCGTGATCGCAACAAAGGGCGAACTGATGGAAGGCCTCATGCCGGACGGCTGCTGTTTCTTCAACGGGGATGATGAGAATTGCCGCGCAATGTACGAAAGCTGCACGCTGAAGGAAAAGTACCTTTTCGGCACGGCAGAGGAAGGGCTTTACCTTTGCGCATGTGAAACGGAAGTCGGGCCGCAAGGCAGCGCGTTTACGCTGAAAACGGCAGAGGGCGAAAGCGTGCGCTGCCGGACAAAGCTTCTTGGGCGGCACAACATTGTGAACCTTACGGGCGCTGCGGCCTGTGCGTACCGCCTTGGGCTGACGCTTTCCGAAATCGCCGCGGGCATTGCAAAGGTGGAGCCGGTAGAGCACCGGCTGCAGCTCATCCCGGGTGCGGTGACGGTGATCGATGATGCCTTCAACGCAAATCCCGTGGGTTCGCGCGAGGCGCTCAACGTACTTGCATCCTTTCCCGGCAGGCGCATCTGCGTGACGCCTGGCATGGTGGAACTGGGAGCGGAGGAGGCGGAACTCAACCGCGCATTCGGCTGCCACATGGCGAAGTGTGCTGACATTGCAATTGTGATCGGCAAGGCGCATGCGGATCCGATCTGCGAAGGGCTCCGGCAGGCCGGGTTCCCGGAAGCATGCCTTGTGCGGGCAGCTTCCCTCGCAGAGGCGACGGAAAAGCTCCCCGCTTACACGGAGCCGGGCTGTGTGGTGCTGTTTGAAAACGATCTGCCGGATAACTATCGTGAATGAAAAGGGAGGAGAAAGCGATGCTGAATCTTGCCGTAGTCTTTGGCAGCCGTGCTGCGGAGCATGATGTTTCGATCATCTCCGGTCTGCAAATTCTGGAGAATGCCGATAAGAGCAAATACAATGCGTTTCCCGTTTATGTTTCCCGAAGGGGAGAATGGTTCACCGGCGAACCCCTGCGCAGGGTGGAAACTTACAAAAACTTCAACCCGGATGGGAAGGGGATCACCCGTGTGGTGCTGCCGCCCGTGCCGGGGATGAACGGACTTTATACGCTCGGGCAGGGCGGCCTGTTTGGTGCAAAGGCACAAAAGGTGGCCGATGTGGACTGCGCAATTTTGGCGCTGCACGGCATGCACGGCGAGGATGGCACCATGCAGGGGCTGTTGGAGCTTGCAAACATTCCGTATTCGAGCTGCGGCGTGACGGGCTCTGCCGTGGGCATGGATAAGATCATCATGAAGGCTGTGTTTAAAAGCATGGGCTTACCGGTGCTTGAAAGCACATATTGCTATCGCAGCGAATGGAAGGAAAACCCTTCCGCTGTGACCGCACGCGCGGAAACGCTCGGCTACCCGCTGTACGTTAAACCGGCCAACCTTGGCTCTTCTATCGGCATCAGTCGCGCGGCGGACAGAGCCTCTTTTGAACAGGCAATGGAGGTCGCCTGTGCGTACGACAGGCGTATCCTGATCGAAAAGGGCCTGAACAGGCCGGTGGAAATCAACTGCGCCTGCATTGGCTTTGGCGGAAAGGCCACGCCTTCTCTCTGCGAGCAGCCCGTTTCCTGGGAGGAATTTCTGAGCTTCGATCAAAAGTATCTGCGCGGCGCCGGCAAGGGAATGGAAAGCCTCGGCCGCAAGATCCCTGCGCCGATTTCTGAGGAACAAACCCAAAAGATTCAGGCTTATACCGTCCAAATCTTTCAGATGTTGGAATGCAAAGGCGTTGTACGCGTCGATTACATGATCGACCCGGAAACAGGCACGCTCTACGTTTGCGAGATCAACACCATTCCGGGCTCGTTTGCGTTTTACCTTTTTGAGCCGATGGGAATATCTTTCCGGCAACTCGTGGATGAACTCGTTAAATATGCGCACGAAGCACTGGTGCAGAAAAACGAATCCACTTTTGCATATGATTCCGAGATTCTGACGAAGATGATGAACGGCACAAAAACAATTAAGAAGTAAACAAAGGAGAGCAGCAATGAGCAAGATTCAGATGCGTACCCCCCTCGTGGAGATGGACGGAGACGAAATGACCCGCATCATCTGGAAGATGATTAAAGATCATCTTCTGACCCCGTATATCGACCTTAAGACTGAATACTACGATCTGGGCCTCCCCTCCCGCGATGAGACCGACGACCAGATCACCGTGCAGGCGGCTGAGGCTGTGAAGAAATACGGCGTGGGTGTGAAGTGCGCAACGATTACCCCGAATGCGCAGCGCATGACCGAGTACAACCTCAAAAAGATGTATAAGAGCCCCAACGGCACCATCCGTGCGATTTTGGATGGCACCGTGTTCCGTACGCCCATCACGCTGCCCTGCCTGAAGCCCTCCGTACGCAGCTGGGTTAAACCCATCACCATTGCGCGTCATGCATATGGCGACATTTACAAGTGCACGGAATACCGCGTTCCGGGCCCCGGAACTGCCGAACTCCTCTTTAAGGATGCACAGGGCAAGGAAATATTCCATGAGACGGTCTTTGATTTCAAGTGCCCCGGCGTTTTGATGGGCACCTACAACAAGGACGATTCCATCCAGAGCTTTGCACGCGCCTGCTTTAACTTCGCGCTTGCCACCAAGCAGGATCTCTGGTTCTCTGCAAAGGACACCATCTCCAAAAAGTATGACCACACCTTTAAAGACATCTTCCAGGAGATCTTTGATGCCGAATACAAGGCCAAGTTCGAGGAAGCCGGCATCACTTATTTCTATACCCTGATCGACGATGCGGTTGCGCGCGTGATCCGCTCTGAGGGCGGCTTTATCTGGGCCTGCAAAAATTATGACGGCGATGTGATGAGCGACATGGTCGCCACTGCGTTCGGCTCTCTTGCTATGATGACGAGCGTACTTGTTTCGCCCGACGGCAACTATGAATACGAAGCGGCGCACGGCACTGTGACGCGCCATTATTACAAGCACCTTGAGGGGGAAACCACTTCCACCAACTCCATGGCAACCCTGTTCGCATGGACTGGCGCGCTCAAAAAGCGCGGCGAAATGGACAGTATCCCCGAGCTTGTCGCTTTCGGCGAAAAGCTTGAGCAGGCATCCCTCAAGTGCATTTCAGATGGCTTCATGACCAAAGATCTTGCGCTTCTCGCTGACATGGAGAACAAGACGGTGCTTTCTACCGAAGGCTTTATCCTGAAGGTCAAGGAATATCTTGACGCGGCGCTGTAAATCCATTACCATAAGAAAAGCAGAAATTATTGCGGCGGGCGGCGTTTGCCGCCCGCCCAATCATGGGGGAGAGAAACATATGAGCCTTTATTCTGAGTGGAGACAAGCCGCCGATGCGCAGCGTGCACCGCACGAGCAGGAAAAGTTCTGGAACGATTACTTTGCGCTCGAAACCGAAAATTACAAAAAAATCCTTGCAAACCATGCAGAGACGTACGCGGGCGAGCTCAGCGGGCTTGCGGAAACTTTCGGCATGGACGAGGTCACCTTCATCGGCTTTCTGGATGGTATCAATACGAGCCTTAAACAGGCGCTTGATCTTGAAAGCCTGGAAAGCGGTACCGTTATTTCGTTGGATGTTGATTTTGAAAAGCTTTATTTCAACATGCTGGATGCAAAGGCGGATTGGCTTTATCATCTGAAGGAGTGGGATGACGTGCTGTCCGAGGAAAAGCGCCATGAGATCACCAAGGAATTCCGCGCATCCAAAGTGTTCGTGAAGCAGGAAACCGTCGGCCGTAACGATCCCTGCCCCTGCGGCAGCGGAAAGAAATACAAAAAATGCTGCGGTAAGGATAAATAAAATGAAAACGCGTGCTGAGGCACGCGTTTTCATTCGATATTCCGCAAAAAATAAAAGGGGCTGCGCTGATTTACACAGAATTAACAATTTTGCAAGCGCATATCCATTTTCATACCTTGTTCAATTTTGCGGAACGGCATATAATTGAATTTAAGAATGGGAAAGGGAAATATTGCTATGAAAATACGGTTTTGCGGCGCAGCGCGCAGCGTAACGGGTTCCTGCCATATGATTTCTGCCAACGGAAAAAATGTGTTGGTGGATTGCGGCATGCGTCAGGGCGCCGATAAGAAGACGGAATTGGGGGAAGATAAATTTCCATTCAATCCGGCGGAAATCGACGCGGTGCTTTTAACGCACGCGCACATTGACCATTCCGGCCTCATCCCGCTGCTTGTAAAACAGGGATTCAAGGGCAGCATTATCGCAACGGACGCCACAGCGCAGCTGTCCGGCATTATGCTGCCGGATAGCGGCCATATTCAGGAACAGGAGGCGGAATACCAGACGCGCAAAAACCTGCGCGCAGGCAAAGCGCCGGCTGAACCGCTTTATACAGTGCAGGATGCGCAAAACGCACTCAAACAGTTTACACCTACTTCTTATGGAAGGACAGTTTCAGTCGTTTCAGGTATAACGGCACGTTTCAATGACATCGGACATTTGCTGGGGTCGTCTGCCATCGAAATTTGGGTGGAAGAAAACGGAAAAACAACCAAACTCGTTTTTTCCGGCGATATCGGCCGCGAAGAACGCCCGATCATTTGCGACCCGCAGCAAGTCAAGGGCGCGGATTACCTTGTGATTGAAGGCACCTATGGCGACCGCAACCATGAAGAATCCACTGCAGAGGCGAAGGAAGCGCACTTGATCTCCGTGCTCAAAATGGGTATTGCACGCGGCGGAAACATTGTGATCCCGTCCTTTGCCGTTGGCAGAACGCAGGAACTCCTTTATTACATCAAGCGCCTTTTGATGAAAAATTCCGTGCCAGGGCTTGAGAATGTGCCGGTATATATCGACAGCCCGCTCGGCATCAACGCAACGAAGATTTATGAAAAATGTGCGGAAGGATACTACGACGAAGAAGCACGTGAAATGGCGAAATCCGGCTCTCCGTTTGATTTCCCGACCCTGCGCGTTGCGGTTACCGCAGATGAAAGCAAGCTTATCAATGCACAGACCGGATGCAACATCATCATCTCATCTTCCGGTATGTGCGATGCAGGGCGCATCCGCCACCATCTGAAGCATAACCTGTATCGCGCGGATTCTACGGTTATCTTTGCCGGATATCAAGCGGAAGGTACGCTCGGCCGCATGTTGCTGGACGGTGCGAAGAAGGTGCGCCTCTTCGGCGAGGATGTGCGTGTGAACGCGACGATCGAACGCATTGAAGGATTTTCCGGCCATGCGGGGCGCGACGAACTGATTGAATGGATTGAAGGCATTGGAAACAAGCCGGTCTGCACCTTCTTTGTGCATGGTGAGGCAGAGGTGCTGGACAGCTTTTCAAATGCTGTGCGCTCGCTTGGATATAACGTCGAAGTGCCGGGTCTTCTGGAGGAATTCACGCTGCTCCCGGGCGAGGTCGCAAAAGCACCGGAATCGGTGTCTGCGCCCGTCCCTGTGGAAGAACTTGCGGAAGCGCGCTATGCGGAACATATGCGTGCTGAACTTGAGCGCATCAGTGCCTTGTTAAATGGCACGGATTGGAAAACGGATGCTTCTGCTGCGCTGCGCGCCGAGATTTTGGAAGAAGATCTTCGGACGCTTGCGGACAAGTGGGAGCGGATTTTGGGACGATAAGTACAACTTTGCTGAACGAAAGGGCGGCGCGTCCGCCCTTTCTGCGTGTCGAAAAAGTGGCTGAAAGCCACTTTTTCGAGTTTTCGCGGCTTTTGCCTCTCGCTGACGCTCCCGGGCGGCAAAAGCCGCAAAGTACGAAAACCGAAGAGCTTTCATCCGTTTCGGCGCACTGGTCGCTGAAGCCAGATTGCAAGTCAAGGGCTGCAGCCCCTGACGATCCTGGACTTTTTCGACAGCCTGAGGGCTGGGGATCCGCCCTTTTGCGATGTTTGGGGATATGCTATAATAAATTGAAGATTTACGGAAAGCGGGTGGAACGGCATGTATGCGCGCGTCATCATCGACATAGCCCATGCAAATGTGGACAGGCTGTTCACCTATGAAATACCCGAAGGGCTTGCCGTGCAGGCTGGGCACCGGGTATTGGTGCCGTTTGGCGCGGGGAACCGCAAAACAGAAGGGTTTGTGCTTGCGCTTTCAACGGAAACGGATGTGGATCGGCTTGCGCTTAAGCCGGTTTTACGTACAATGGAACCCTATCCGGCGCTGACGGAAGAGCAGATCGCGCTTGCACACTGGATTGCAGAGGCATACCATTGCCTCCTTGTGGACGCACTGCGCCTTTTGATTCCGGCGCAGATGCGGGGGGGGCGTGTGAAGGAAAAGACGGTACGTACCGTCCGCTTGCGGCCAGGTGCGGATGCGGATGCGGAAAAGGCCGCGTTGCTCACAAAGGCAGGCGTTTCCCGTGCGCCTAAGCAGGCGGAGGTCATCGACCTGCTCGGACAAACGGGTGCATATATGAGCACGGCGGACATTTGCGCGTTTATTCCGGGCGCAGCCGGTGCAATTGCAGCGCTTTTGAAAAAGGGCGTTTTGCAGGAGGAAGGGCAGGAAGCCTTCCGCAATCCGTTCCGTGCGGCGGAGGCTGCGCCGCCGGGCAAACCATTGCCGCTTACTTCGGCGCAGCAGGCGGCATTTGATGGAATTGTTGAATGCGTAAAGCAGGGAGCGGGTACTTGCCTGCTGTATGGCGTGACGGGCAGCGGAAAGACGGAGGTCTACATGCAGTCCATTGCGCATGTGATCGCAGAAGGTGGAAAGGCCATTGTACTTGTGCCGGAAATTTCTCTGACCCCGCAGGCTATGGAACGGTTCCGCAGCCGCTTCGGCATGCGTGTGGCGGTGCTGCACAGCAGGCTTTCCCCAGGAGAGCGATATGACGAATGGCGCCGGATCCGCCTCGGCAAAGTGGATGTTGTCATCGGGGCGCGCAGCGCTGTATTTGCACCGCTTACAGGTTTAAAGCTCATCATTGTGGATGAAGAACACGAGCCGTCCTATCACTCCGAAACAGCCCCGCGGTATGGCGCGGCGGAGGTCGCTGCAAAGCGCGCGAAACTCAACGGCGCGGTGCTCGTGCTCGGCAGCGCAACGCCGTCCGTAGCAACCTATAAGCGCGGCCTGAGCGGTGCGTATAAATTGCTGACGTTGCCCGAGCGCATTAACCGCCAGCCCATGCCGGAAGTGGAGATTGTCGATTTACGCAGCGAATTCCTTTCCGGAAACAACAGCATTTTCAGCGCCCCACTGCACAGCGCCCTCGGCCAGTGCCTCAAAGCAGGGGAGCAGGCGATCCTGTTTATGAACCGGCGCGGTTATTCCACATTTATTTCCTGCCGCGGCTGCGGCTATGTGATGAAATGCCCGGACTGCGACGTTTCTATGACTTACCATAAGCTTGAAGGCGTGATGAAATGCCATTATTGCGGCCGTACGGCACGCATCCCAAGTGTATGCCCGGACTGCGGGAAGCCTTACCTGAAATACTTCGGCGTAGGAACGCAGCAGGTCGAGGAGCAGCTTGCAGCATATTTCCCAGGCACGGCCGCCGTGCGGATGGATCTTGACACCACGCGCACGAAGAACGCGCATCAGGAACTGCTCGGCCGGTTCATGCGCGCGGAAGCGCAGGTACTCATCGGCACACAGATGATTGCAAAGGGGCTCGATATCCCAAATGTAACGCTTGTCGGCGTAATCGCTGCGGATTCCATGCTGCACATCCCCGATTATCGGAGCGGGGAACGCACCTTCCAGCTTTTAACGCAGGTTGCGGGCCGCGCGGGGCGGGCGGACAAGCCTGGGCACGTCATCGTGCAGACATATACGCCGGAACATCCCGTCATCGGGTTTGCTGCACGCCATGATTATCCCGGCTTTTATGCGTATGAGATCGCTATGCGTCGCGCTGCGCTGTTTCCGCCGTACGCGTTGTTCTTACGCATTGTGCTTTCAGGGCTTGCGGAGGAATCTTTGGCGGACGATGCGGAGCGCTGCGCTGTAGGACTCCGGCAGGCGATTGAAACGGCACTTACCGGCGCCGGCGCAAATCCGCAGGAGTTGCTGTTTTTGGAGGCGGCGCCCGCGCCTGTGAAGCGCAGGGAAGGGCAGTACCGCTATCAGGTGCTGGCAAAGCTTGTCCGCACGAAACATACGGCTGCCGCAATCCGCGCCGCATACGCATTTCATGATGCGCAGAGGCGGACGGGCATGAGCGATATTGAAATCAATCCGGGCAGCATGTTTTGAATGGATGGGCTCCCGCGAAACATAGCGCGGCGGATCGACTTTTCGGACGCCGCTGCTTGCCTCCGGCCGGAGAAATGGGCTATAATATTATGATACGCAATGATGTTATGCTGCGAAGGAGAAAACGAATGGGAAAACGAAAGATCTACACGGGAGACGCGGCCTGTCTTTATAGAAAGTGCCGCCCCGTTGAACGGTTTGATGCGCGCCTTGGCGCTTTGCTGGATGATTTGGCGGAGACGATGTATGCTGCAGAAGGCGTGGGCCTTGCGGCCCCGCAGGTTGGTATCCTGCGCCGTGCGGTCGTGATCGACTGCGGAGACGGGCTTGTTGAACTTGTGAATCCTGAAATCCTTGAAACTTCAGGCGAGCAGGGTTGCTTTGAAGGCTGTCTCTCTTTTCCGGGGGAAAGCGGGTATGTCGTGCGACCCAACAGTGTGCGCGTGCGCGCATATGACCGCCATGGCGACCTTTACGAATATGAGGCGGAAGGGCTGTTTGCCCGTGCCGTGATGCACGAAACCGACCATTTGGACGGCCTCGTTTACAAGCGCCTTGTGACGGAGCCGCCGGAAGGATATTCGGAGGATGCGGAGGAGGACGAATGAGGGTCGCTTTCCTCGGAACGCCGGATTTCGCCCTGCCATCGCTTGAGATGCTCATCCGCAGAGGACACACGCTCTCTGTGTTCACCCAGCCGGATAAGCCGGTCGGCCGCCGCGCCGTGATGACGCCGCCGCCCGTAAAAACACTTGCGCTTGCGCATGGCATCCCCGTGTTTCAATGCGAAAAAATCCGCATGCCGGATGGCGTGGCGGCGCTTCGTGCATTTGCCCCGGATCTGATGGTCACGGCGGCGTTCGGACAGATTTTATCGGCAGAGAATCTATCCATCCCGAAATTCGGCTGCATCAACGTGCATGGAAGCCTGCTCCCGAAATATCGCGGGGCTGCGCCGATCCAGTGGGCGGTGATCAACGGCGAAAAGGAAACAGGCGTGACCACTATGATGACGGATGTGGGCCTTGATACAGGTGACATCCTCATGGCGAAAAAAACCGCGATCGGTGAGGACGAAACGGCGGGAGAGCTGTTTGAAAGGCTTGCCGTGCTCGGCGCAGAGGTGCTTTCGGATACCATTGCGGCGCTTGCAGCAGGAACGCTTACGCGCACACCGCAGGATGCGGCGCTTGCAACCAAGTGCTCTATGCTCAAAAAAGAGGATGGGCATGTGGACTTTGCCGCCGGCATGCAGCAGGCACACGACCGTGTGCGGGGCATGAATCCCTGGCCGGGCGCATTTGCCCTGTGTGAAGGCGAAACCATCAAACTCTGGAAAACGAGGAAAACGGAGATGCCGCCCCAAGGAATGCCCGGCGCCTGCCTTGTTGCGGATGCGAAGCAAGGGCTTTTCATAGATGCGGACGACGGCGTTTTGGAAGTATTGGAGCTCCAGTTCCCCGGTGCAAAGCGTATGGGCGCAAAGTCGGCTCTGCGCGGGCATGCGCTTGCCGGCAAGGTGTTCGCATGAGCGTACGGCGCATCGCGCTTCAGGCGCTTCTTGACATTACCGACAGCGGTGCTTATGCCAACCTTCGGCTAAAGGAAGCAGAACGCGGCCTGCCGCGGCAGGATGCGAAGTGGGTGAGCGCGGCGGTATACGAAACGCTTGATCACCTGATCTATATCGACTATGTGCTTTCGCGGTATGTGAAGGGCCGCCAGAAGCCTGTGATCCGGGGCATACTGCGCATGGGCGTTTGTCAGGTCATGTTTATGGGAACCCCTCCAAGCGCGGCCTGCAACGAGAGCGTGAAGCTTGCAAAGGAAATCGGAAAGGGAGCGCTTGCGGGCTATGTGAACGGCGTTTTGCGCGCTGTGTGCCGCGATGCCGGCCAAGCTGTTCCCCTGCCGGAAAATGCACGGGAACGGCTGAGCGTGCAATACAGCTACCCACGTTGGCTGGTGGATCTTTATGCCGACGCATATGGCGAGACGTTTACGGAAGCGATGCTGTCCGCCGAGGTACGGGAGCTGACCATTCGGGCGCAGGCGCCATATACGGCGGAAGAACTGGAAGCGTGGCTTGCAGCGCAAAAGATTCCATATTCGCGCGGCACGGCCGTGCCAGAGGCATTCCGGCTGCAGGCCGGCTTTGATATTGCGGCGGAGCCGCTGTTCCAAAATGGGCAGATCACCGTGCAGAGCGAAAGCGCAATGCTTGTGTGCCGGGCGCTTGGCGCCCGCCCGGGCATGCGCGTGCTGGACGCCTGCGCCGCTCCGGGCGGAAAAACGGCGTATCTTTCCATGCTGATGGAAAACGCCGGGCAGATTGATGCGTGGGAATTGCATGCACACCGCTGCGAGCTGATGAAAAAGACGTTGGACCGGCTGCGGGTGAAAAATGCAGAGATTTTGCAGAGGGATGCTTCCAAACGGTACCCGGAATGCGGGGAAGCATATGATGCGGTGCTTTTGGATGCGCCGTGTTCCGGGCTTGGCGTGCACGGAAAGCCGGACGCGCGATATGGAAAGTCCCTGGCTGTGATTCAAGAACTTGCGGCGCTTCAGGCGCAGCTGCTCGATTGTTGCGCATCCTGCGTGAAGCCGGGCGGCGTGCTGGTGTATTCCACCTGCACGATCTCGCCGCCGGAAAACGAAGCCTGTGCGCGTGCGTTTCTTGCGCGGCATGGCGAATTTGATGCTGTGGGGTTCGACGCATGTTTGCCCGAGCCGCTCAGAAAGCGCGCTGCGGGCGGGATGCTGCAGCTGTTCCCTCATTTGGACGGCATGGAAGGCTTTTTCCTTGCAAAATTCACGCGGAAACGGGCGGAATGAGCATGACGGGATTGACCTCAAAAAATATAGAAGAACTGCAAGCACTCATGGCGGAACTCGGCGAACCCAAATTCCGTGCGCGTCAGGTGTTTGAATGGCTCTCACGCGGGGTACGGCCGGGGGAGATGACGAACCTCAGCAAAAGCCTGCGCGAAAAACTTGCGGCGCTCCCTTATGGGGGGGCAACCATTTATCAGAAACGCGTTTCTGCAAAGGATGGTACGATCAAATACCTGTTCGCGTTGGAAGACGGAAATTTGGTTGAAGGAGTGCTGATGCGCTATAAGTACGGCAACACGCTCTGCGTTTCCACACAGGTCGGATGCCGGATGGGCTGCGCATTCTGCGCTTCCACGCTCAACGGCTGTGTGCGCAATCTTGAGGCGGGCGAGATTTTGAGCTTTGTCGCCTGTGCGGAGCAGGATGTGCCGTGTGAGGAAGGCCGTAAGCGCTCCATCACGAACCTCGTTTTGATGGGCAGCGGTGAACCGTTGGACAATTACGAAAACGTCGTGCGTTTTTTGCGCCTCGTTTCCGCGCCGGAGGGCATGAACATCAGCCCGCGCAACATTTCGCTGTCCACTTGCGGGCTTGTGCCGCAGCTGCGGCGTTTCATGCATGAGGCTCCTCATGTGACGCTTTCTGTTTCGCTGCACGCGCCAAACGATGCGATCCGAAACGAGATTATGCCCGTGAACGCAGCGTATCCCATGGCGGAGCTGCTTGCCGCCGCAAAGGAGTATGCGGATTTAACGGGGCGGCGCGTGATCTTTGAATACGCGCTCATTAAAAACAAAAACAGCGAGCGCAGGCATGCCGAGGAGCTTGCCGCGCGCCTCCGTGGGATCAACTGCCATGTAAACCTGATCCCGCTCAACCACGTTGCGGAACGCGCGCTTATGGGCGTAACGCGCCGGGAGGCGGAACAGTTTATGGCATGGCTTACGGAGTTTGGCATATCCGCTACGATCCGAAGGGAAATGGGAACGGATATTGAAGGAGCATGCGGTCAGCTTCGCCGCCGCGTGCTGGAAGCGCAACGGGAGGGAAACACATGATTTACGCCGCACGCTCCGTAACCGGAAAACGGGCGAACAACGAGGATTCCTTTTTTGTGCCGAAGGGCGGGGAGATCTCGCTCGCGATTGTTGCGGACGGAATGGGAGGACACAGCGCTGGAAACATTGCAAGCGCCATTGCCGTTGAAGCGGTGGCCTCCGAATTGAAAAAAGGCGGCCCGGGCGGCCCGGCGGCACTTGTGATGAACGCGGTGAACCATGCGAATACAGCGGTGTTTGAATATGCGAGCGCGCACCCGGAGTGTAAGGGTATGGGGACAACGCTTGTCATGGCACTGCTTTTCAAAACGCGCTTTGTGGCAGCAAATGTCGGTGACAGCCGGTTGTACCATTACCATGCGGGAAAACTCCGGCAAGTAACGGTGGATCATTCCTATGTTGCGGAGCTTGTGGCCTCCGGGTACATCACCCGGGAGGAAGCCGCGCGCCATCCACGCCGCAACCTGATTACGCGGGCCATTGGCACACGCGCCTGTGAGCGCGTAGATATTTTTGAATGTGACTGGGAAGAGAACGACGCGCTTTTGCTTTGCTCTGACGGCTTGTATTCCGAACTGGAGGATGAGGATCTTGTGCGGGTGCTGAAAGAGAGCGAAACGCTGGATGCGGCCTGTGCGTCACTGGTGGAGCTTGCACTTGCTTCCGGCTCACGGGACAACGTGAGCGTTGTGCTCGTAGAAAATGGGGAGGTGCGGTAAAATGGTAACGGCAAATCAGCTTGTTTCTGGCCGGTACCGCATCAAAAGCCTGATTGGCTCCGGTGGTATGGCCAACGTTTATAAGGCCTACGATGAAGAAAGCCAACGCATTGTGGCGCTCAAAGTGCTCAAGGATGAGCACCGGGGCGATATGGAGTTTGTCCGTCGTTTCGAGCGGGAGGCACAGGCCGTTTTGATGCTTTCACATGAGAACATCGTTCGTTCCTACGATGTAGGCGAGGATGACGGCGTAAGCTACATCGTGCTTGAATATGTCGAGGGAAAAACGCTGAAGGAAATCATCAAGGAAGAGGGGCCGCTTTCTCCAAAGACGGCGGTAAACTATGCTTGTCAGGTGCTTGATGCGCTTTCCCATGCGCATGAGCGCGGCATCATCCACAGGGACGTAAAGCCGCAGAATGTGATTATAACCCCACGCGGGAAGGCAAAGCTGACCGATTTCGGCATTGCACGCGATGCAGCTGCCACCACGCGCACGTTTGCAGGCACGAATGTGATCGGTTCGGTACACTATATTTCGCCGGAGCAGGCACGAGGCGACAATGCAACGGCCGGCAGCGACATCTACTCCTGTGCAATCATGCTTTATGAAATGCTGACCGGGAGCGTGCCGTTCTCGGGAGACAATTCCGTGGCAGTCGCACTCAAGCATCTCCAAGAGGAAATTATTCCGCCCATTCAGGTAAACTCCAAAATTCCGCGGGCACTGAGTGACGTAGTCGTAAAGGCGGCTGCAAAGAACATCAATATGCGCTATTTTACGGCGCGCCAGATGAAGGCAGATTTACAGCGTTCTTTGCGCGAGCCGCATGGAAAATTTGCGCGCATTGCATCGCCGCGGCAGGAGCATAAAAAGAGCACCTCCATTGGAATCGGCAACATCGCATTGATGGTTATGGTTGTGCTGGGGCTTTTCGCAACAATGTTTTTTATCGCGCGTGCGATGCGGGATGATGAAAACGTCAGCAACGGAGAGTATGTAGTGCCAACGCTTGTCGGAAAGCAGGTGAGCGAGGCAGAAACACTTGCAAAGCTGCGCGGCTTTGCGCTTGAGGTGCTGGAATACCGGGGAAGCGAGGAGTTTGAAGAAGGGCAGATCATTTTTCAGACGCCCATCGTCGGCACTAAAGGCAATGAAGGGGACGTGATTCAGGTGGTGGTCAGCAGCGGCAGCGATTATGAGACCGTTCCAAACCTCGTGGGCCTGTCCGTGCAGGATGCAATTGCACAGATGCAGGATGTGGACTTAAACCTCGGTACAATTGAGTATGGAAAGAGCAGCTTGCCGGACGGCCAAATTTTCCGGCAGGAGCCTGTGGCTGAAACCGATACATTCGCAGGAGACGTTGTGGACATCTGGGTGAGTGGCACGCCGGGCGGAAACAGCGAAATGCCGTCGCTTGTTGCAAAACCAATGCTGTTGGATGAGGCGATCGCTGCCTTGCAGGAAGCGAAGTTTGCGCGCATTTGGGTACACCCGGAAACGCCGGATACGCTTTGCACCGAGGATACGGTGCTGCGGCAAAGCCCGTCTGCAAACGTGACGGTACCCTCCGCCGTTACAGTGGAGCTCTGGGTATGCCGAACCGATTTGGGGCCGTATTGTTCAGATATCGTGTTTAACATCGACGTAACGGATACGGAAAAGCCCGTAATTGTCACAGCGAAAATCGCGGAAGGCGTGGAAATGGTTTTGTATGAAACTACACTGCCCGTTGGCCTGCAACAACCCGTTTCGTTTACGGCGTATCTAAGAACAGGCGGAGAGTACGAATGTACCGTTTATGTGGGCGGGGAAGAATACCGCCGTACAACAGCCAGATTTGCATTGCGCTGAGCGCGGGAGAGAACGCTTGGAAGGTTTGATTTTAAAGGGCGTTGGAAGCTTCTATACCGTGCTGGATGCGGATGGCACGGAGCATGTTTGCAAGGCACGCGGCCGCTTCCGCAGGGAAAGCATATCCCCCGTGCCGGGGGACAGAGTCTCGTTTGTGCATAAGACGGGGGAGGATGGCAGCATCGCTCAGATTTTGCCGCGGAAGAATCTGTTGACGCGCCCGGCGGTCGCTAATGTGGATAAGCTTATGATCGTCATGGCGGCTTCCGTACCGAAACCGGATTTGCTGCTTGTAGACAAGCTCCTGCTTCAATGCGCGCAGACGGGGATTGTGCCGGCGCTCATTGTCAACAAGTGCGACGAACGGGAACGGGAAACATTTGACGCCATATTCCATCAATACGCTGCAAGCGGATATGCGCTTCATGCCGTATCCGCTCATACCGGAGAAGGATTGGATGCTTTGCGTGCGGAGATTTCAGGAAGCGTCTGCTGCTTCGCGGGGCAGTCAGCTGTGGGAAAATCTTCGCTGCTCAACGCGATTCTCCCAGAGCTTTCGCTCGCGGTAGGCGGCCTTTCGCGCAAGACGGAACGCGGCAGGCATACCACGCGCCATGCGGAGCTTTGGCTCGCTTATGGCGGTGCACTTGTGGATACACCCGGGTTCAGCCTCCTTGAAACGGAAGCGATTGAACCGGAAGATCTTGCGGCGCTGTATCCGGAGATGCGGGAACATGCAAAGGAATGCCGCTTCGCACAATGCCTGCATGTAAGCGAACCGGGCTGCGCCGTGAAGCCTCTCTTGGACAACGGCAAGCTATCCCGGGAACGATACGAACGGTATCTCCTGATTTTGGAAGAACTCAAAGAAAAGAGGAAACATAGATATGATTAAGATTGCACCATCCATACTATCCGCTGATTTTGCAAACATGGGACGTGATGTGGAGCGCCTTGCCGCTTGGGGCGCCGATGCGGTGCATTTTGATGTGATGGACGGCACCTTTGTGCCAGCGATTACCTTTGGCGCGGCAATGTGCAAGGCGGTACGCCCATATACGAAGCTTCCGCTTGATGTGCATGTTATGGTGGAACATCCGGAAACGTATATCGCTTCATTTCGCGATGCGGGCGCAGACTATTTTACCTTTCATGTTGAAGCGGATCGGCACAGCCACCGTACTTTGCAGAAAATCCGAATGGCCGGGATGAAAGCGGGGATCGCCATGAACCCTGCAACGCCCGTTTGCATGGTAGAGGAAGCGCTTTCCGAGTGCGATCTTGTTTTGGTAATGAGCGTGAACCCAGGTGCAGGAGGACAAAAATTTATTCCGGGTGTGCTCCGCAAAATTGAGCGCCTTGTACAGCTTGCCAGAGAATATGGCTATCGGTACGAGATTGAGGTTGATGGTGGGATTAATGCAGAGACGGCTGCTCTTGCAGCCGAGGCCGGAGCCATGATGCTTGTTTCCGGCAGCAGCATATTCAAAGCGGAAGATCCTGCGGCATTGATTGCGCAGATGCACGCGCTTGACAAAAAAATTTAGTGTAAATTGTGCCTGCCCGCCTGCGTTTTTAGGTTTACCTGTACGCAGACGGAGAAAAAAGGCTTGCAAACCGCTCAAAAATATGTATAATAGTATTTGCGCAAAGCGAACGGGGTTATAGCTCAGCTGGTCAGAGCGCTACGTTGACATCGTAGAGGTCGTTGGTTCGATCCCAACTAATCCCACCATCATAATCCTGTGGTGTGCGTGTGCCTTCCTTATAAACCCACAGAGTAACTTCGGGAGTATGCGTTGGTTGTGCTGATGCCACCTTCAATGTGCTTGGTAAGCAGAAGCCGCCACAATACACCCACCTGCCGAGAGGCGGGTGTTATAATGAGGGTGTACGGCACTCTGGGATTACTTTTACAAAAGAATGTTGCGGAATTGTGTAATGGTAGCACCTACGACTCTGACTCGTATTGTCTAGGTTCGAATCCTAGTTCCGCAGCCAAGGAAAAAGCCCCGAATTTCGGGGCTTTTTGCTATGCTCATAATTTGCGGGACGCTGCAAATAATTAATTCTGGCAACCTTTTGGCAACCTTTGCGAAAAAAGTTGCCTAACTTTATCATCATTTTTAGCTTGATGCACTTTTGATAGGTGCGTATAGATCTCTAGTGTGGTGCTTACACGAGCATGCCCTAGTATTCTTGCCGCATCCTGAACGTCTACGCCAGCCTCATACAGCAACGTAGCAAAGTTATGCCTGAAGAAATGTGCTGTGAGAATCGATGCCGGAATGCTGCTTCCATCATACTTCACCTCCTTTGTTTCGATGGTATGATGCGCATTCTTCCCTGCGTTCATTTCTTCGATTTCAAGGTTTGCTTTTGCCACTGCGATCATCAATCGCTTCCATCTGCGGTCATAGGTTTTTTTAGGCAAGAAGCTTCCGGTAAGTTCTCCCTGGATAATGTAAGTGGATCCAAATCCGCGGATGGGGGAGAGCATGGCTTCCAACTCTGCTGCCATCGGTATTGTTCGGTGAGATGTTGCTGTTTTTAGATCTCCCACGCTGTTGGTAACATAATCAATATCACGTTCGATCTTAATTGTTTTAGTCGAGAAGTTAACATCGCCCCATTTCATTCCGAGCACTTCTCCTACTCGGCAGCCAGTATAGTATAGCAAAGCAAGAAGCAGCCCTTCTGGATGTGATCCTGCAACGCGCAGTACTGCCTCGGTTTCTTGCTGCGTCAAAGCTCGCCGTGATTCTCCTTTTACACTTGGAGTTTTCAGGCCAACAGTTGGGTCACGGTCAATTAATCCTTGGGTATAAGCTGTTCTGAAAGCCCCGGTTAGTATTGCCTTGATATATGTCAGGATAGTTGTGCCCATTTTGGACTTATCGTTCATGAAGGTTTGCAATTCCGTTGCGGTTATGGAGCGCATCTGACGATCGTTGAAAGCTGTAAGAATGTGCGTCCGCAATACGGAACGATAATTCGATTGGCTGGATGCGCTCACTGTTGGTTTTTTATATGTTTCATACCACTCTTTGCAATAATCATCGAAGAGCACATCGCGCTTCAGTTTTGTGCCGCCGATATAGGTCCGGATCAACTCTTCTTTTGCCTCATCAAGCTCATGTTTTGTACGTCCGGAGACATATTTTATAATGGGCTTCCCGTCTGCATCATGCCCTACTACAACCTTCGCCCGGCGACGCTTATCAACTTTTTCGGATAGCTTTTTCTTCTGCGCCATGTTGCACCTCTCTGATCTGATACCGATAGTATAATACAACAATTTCATGCTGTGCGTATCAGCTTTATGTTTTGTGTTGTATTATAATCACCCAAAAATGTTACATCATGGTATAATTGCTTCAGTGGCCATAAATTATGCAGAGGATCCTCCGCGCCGACACAGGAGGAACCATGTCTAAGCGAGTATTATTTGTATGTACCCCTGCATTGCAGTCCGTTACCGTGTTGGCCGATGGGTGCCTGGTCATTAACTGCTACCACATCTGCAAGTGCCTGAATGGGCGCGGCGGCGGCTGCTTGCTTGCGCAGATGACGGAGGACTAAGGGGTTCATCACGTAGTTGATCAACAGATAGCAAATTCTCGCGCTGGCGCCGGCGCGGGAAAGGAACAATTGTGTAAAGCATACAATAGAGTGCATCATACAGCGCTATCTGATGCTGTGATTCTGCCGTGCAATGCACGAAATGCCTTTGAATCTTTGCTGTATATCAAAATATCTTTCCAATATTCTGGGAAATCCAAATGCTTCAGAAGAACAAATGGATTTGCAATCAATAGGGCTGAAATATCCCGAATAAGAGCCATTTTCATCTGCTCAAATGGAAGCAGGCTATAGATCGCGAACACAAAAGCAAATGTACGGTTTCCATCAAATTCACCTTGCAGGAATGATGGCAGCTTTGCATAATCTGAAAATGATCTATTGTAGAATCTGCCTCGGTGTGCAGCTGCATTGCGAGCATCAACGGCACAACGAAGCCAGCTTTCTACATATGGACGGGATACGTGGTAGTGCTCGTCTGCAATATGATCTGCGTCCTTCGATTTTAGATTTTTATAAAGCTTAGAAAGTGTATCAAAGGTTGATGATTCTACTGCAACCCATATTGGAACTCCTTGCTGAAATGCATCTCCATATATGGGCCAAAGTTTTCTACGGTGGTGCAATATTGAAAGATCTTGCGAACGATCCATCAGGTCATCAATATGCTCAATGAACAAGGCATGATAGTATGGGGCTTTGAAATTTGCTGCATCTCTGTAGCCGAGAGGACCATATTGCTTCGCGTGCCAGTATGCGATATAACTCCGAAGAGATACTTCGATCAAGCCTGTATAGCGAAAAATTATCTGACGGAACTCTGTGTCAAAATCATAGAGGATGCAGATATCGGAGAATTTTGTTCCCGGATAAAATGTGTCATCACTTTTTCGCAAAGTAAGCGAATATGCGCTTAGACGGTAATAGTTATGGGTAAGCAATATTTTTTTGGCAAGCTCACGATCTTCGATAATCAACCCCCTGGAAGTTAGAAGATCTACTTGCTCATCCAGATTCAAAAAAGGCTTTACAACTTCCATATGCTCTCCTAAAATGCAAAAGCCCCGCCATGTTACGCATGCTCCGAAAATCGGAACCTAGGCTCGGCGGGTTCTGTTGAGTCTATTATATGTGGCCGCCGCAGGATTGTCAAATAAAATATTGTAAACTGATAGTGAATTTGATATAATGACCAACTCGCGCTTTTGCCGCTTCAATGCTTCTATGCTGAGACGGCGCAATTTTAAAAGCATTCAAGAATCTGATGAGAATCGGTCTGCTCTGGAATGCCTTGACTAATCAAAGCAAGGAACTGCGCTTCTCCAATAATTGCGATATTGCAACCATCGGCGTTCAGATCTTCGGCGCGGCGGTGTTTCATGCTTTTTTCAGACCCTTTTGTAGCTTCTAAATTCTGAATACCAACGACAAGGATGTTGGTTTTTCGCGATACGCTCTGTTTTACGATAGCGCCTGCAGTAGTAGCAAGGCGTTCTGCTTCGAGGCGTGACATGCTTGTGAGTTCACCGGTGATTACAATATGCTTGCCTTGCAAAGTTGAACATTCACAGGGAGACAAATTTGGAACGACTTCATTTTTCTTCGAAACATGCAAGCTGGTATCTCCACATGAATCGATAGGCGGATCGTCCAACTTATCAAGCAACGTAAGTGAACTACGCAGATTAAGACCGCATTTATGCATTAGTGTATCGATGCTGTCAGCATGCACTTGAGCAGCCATCTTTACAGTTATTTCAGCACAGGCCACTGCATCAGCCATGGAGTCATGATGATTTGTGAAATCCACACCAAGGTGAGCGCATACATTGGGCAATGAAAATGATGACATTGATCCGTGATAGATTCTGCGTGCAGTACATAGGGTGCACCCGTATTTTATATCAATAGGATCAACGTTGCTTTCTTTCATTGCAGCCATAATTGCGGACATATCGAAAGCTGCATTATGCGCGATTACTTCGTACGCCATTAGATAGGGGATGATTTTATATAGCATCTCACCTAGAACCGGCGCATATTGGACATCCTTTTCGCTGATTCCGTGAATTGCGGTACAGAATGGATCGAACGGAATCTCCGGATTTACTAAGGAGGAATAAACAGGTTCAAACTTACCAGCTGAATACCGAACAACAGCGATTTGGCAAATACTGCTGCGTACATATCGACTTGCTGTTTCGACATCAATAGCAATGAAATCACGCATGCGAAACCTCCAAATAACAGTTATACGTTTCGATTCTTTCCGAAGAACACCCTGCCGCTTTTCAGAATCCTCCTGTATCCGCATCCAGCTGCGAACTCTTGATTCGGATGAATGCATTTCCGGGCATCGCTGCATTCATTGAAACTGTTACAGCAATCAAACTCTGCTGGGATCACATCAATCGTTTCTTGCATTAGGTGCATGATCAATTCAGTATAGCTTCGAATATCATTTGGAGATGATAGGTCAAACCGGGCGAATCCATCATCCTGAATCTTTGAAATGGGATAGTTTTGATGGCGCACATAGCGATATTGAGCCGCGAAGAAGCTAACCTTTTTTCCAAATTTAAGACGAATAATTGTGGAGCTTTTGAGCATTATGGATGCATATTGTGCACCTAAATTGAGCCTAAGCCATTGTTGAGGGATATTATTACGCTCCATGACATCATAAAATGATGGGAGCAGAAAATCGAAAGCTTCTTGCTCGGAGCTGATTTGTGTTGGATTCGAGAAGAAATCAATCTGTTCCATTTCGATCACTTCTCCTTCGCCCTCTCAATATGAATTAGCGCCAACACTGCTTCGCGTACATCTTCCGGCAGCGCGGCGGCGAGTTGCTCATCGGTCATATGACGGGCAGAGTTACTCATAAGCCGTTCCCGCAGGTCTGCATTTAAGTTGACAGCTGCAGTAGGCGGATTCGGCACCTCAGTAACACCAAATAGCCAATCCAACGAGACATTGAAGCGTTTAGCATACCAAAGAATTGTCTCGGAGTCTGGATCGCTAGCATTGCTTTCATAACGAGATATAGTTGCAGGCTTTACATTAAGCTCTTTTGCAAGAGCTGCCTGCGTTATTCCTTTCTGCTCTCGTGCCTCACGCATGCGATTTGCCAGAGCCTGCATAATATCTCCTTTAATGAATAGTCAGATGGATATAACGTTATTTCGTTTCTTTTGCTCTCTCAATCCGAATTAGCGCCAACACTGCTTCGCGTACATCTTCCGGCAGTGCGGCGGCGAGTTGCTCATCGGTCATCTGCTTAGCGGTATCGGTGGCCCTGTCATCTACAACTACTTCTGCAGGATATATGATTGGATGCGGATCATCTGTGAGCCCAACAAGGTAGTCGGCAGATACATTATATGCATTACATATAAGGGCTAGAGTCTGCGGATCCGGCGAAGCGGAACCTTTTTCCCATTGTGCAATTACCTGCTGCACCCTGCCGATTTTTTCGCCGAATGCTGCTTGGGACAGATTTAGACTTTTTCTGAATTCACGAATTCTTTCGGCGAACATATATAAGCAGACCCTTCTTTTTAAGTATATTATACAACCTTGTATTGTACTAATCAAAAAATAAAATATTGTATAAACCGGGTTGACTTGAACAATAAAATATTGTATTATATCAACAATAAAAAGTTGTATAGGAGGTTCGAATGATCAAATGGATGTTTGAGGCTCGAGGAAATCGAACACAAGCTGAGATTGCCAATGAGGCTGGAATAACGCAGCAAGCATATTCGGCAATTGAGCGTGGCGATATGCGGCCATCTGTCGAAACAGCAAAACGCTTGGCAAAAGCGCTTAAGCTCCCCGATTGGATTCGATTCTTTGATGACAAGCAGGCAAGCTGATCTGCCACTATGTTAATGATACCACGGGAAGGCAGAAAGCAAGGTATCAGCCAAGAGCAGGTTTGGGTTGGAAATATATCAGAAAGGAGTAAGCCATGAAACATGAACGATATTGCCCCATTGCAGACGACGACACCCTTTGTCCCCCACTCTGCAGGCAAATGGAGGTGCTTCGAGCAGCACGGGAGACAAAGGAGCTATTAATCGACATCCGGCGGCTGGCAATGGAGGCACAGGCTGTGCTGTTAGCTGCTTGCTCATTTGACTCGGATACGGAGATTGGTAGAGCGCGCATTGATGCGTTAGAAAAACGCCTTAACGCCTTATCCACATATGAGCGTGGGGAAGTGAGTATTGAATGGATTGCACAACAAGTTGCAAAGCTGGCCGCAATTGCAGAAAGCAAGAGCAGCTAAAAAACCAAAGCGGGCATCCGCTGGCACGAACGCCCGCAAGCTTCATTTGGACAATGCTTCGATAGCTGCCTCGATGCTGCTCAGCGCGTAATAAACTTGGCGTGAGAGCTCTTCAAGATCACCTTGTGTTGCAGGCTCCGACGCACATTTTGAAAAAAGTATGTTGGTCTCAGTTCGGAAAGTCTCAACAGCTTTTTGCACGGTGCGGTAAGCATTGGTTTTGTCCATAGTTTTCACCCCCTTTCTAACTCGAATTCTATCATGCGCGATGAAAAGGGGGCAACTGTTTCGGCGAATTAAGGAATTTAGAAGGAGGGACCCTATGCAAAAACGCAAAGTGAGACCTGCGCCGCCCTTGGATGAGCTTGTGCGCGAATGGGTGCGAGACCATGGGGAGGCCATGTCGGTTAAGGAGGCAGCCGAGCTCGTCGGTGTATGTCCACAGACGATATACAGGCGGGTATGGGATGGAAGCCTGCGCATCACGCCTGAAAAACGGGTGCTGACACGAAGTCTCGCCGTGTATGCCAACAGCTTCCCAACGCCTGCACCGCGCCGTAAAAAAGCGGAGTGTGGAGGGAGGTGAAAAGCAGTGTACGGAGTCTGTATTTGGTCTGCGTGTGTGATGGCCGCAGTCCTGATGACCGCCAAAGCGATCAGTTGGATCGAACGGCGGAAAACGCCCATGGCGCGCATGGTAGACGCGCTCCTTGGCCGGGTCGTGTATTTCATGTGCAAGTGAGACCAGAAGAAACCATGACAAAGGAGATGATCGAATGCCTATCAGAGGCAAATATCAGCCAGTTACATACCTTGTGGATGCCCGCATCGCGGCGGGATACCAGTCCCGGGAGGATGCAGCGATTCGTGTGCCGTATGCCGCGGTGACGATCGGCAGGCACGAACGCGGCGAGATCAGACTCGCGCCGGATGACATTATCATCTATGCCAAGGCATACAATGCGCCGGAGATTATGATCTACTACTGCCGGAACTGCTGCCCAATCGGTCATAGATTGATGCGGCCGGCAAGCGGCAGACGCGAACTGTCGCTGCTGGTGACGCAGCTCGGCAACCGTTTGCGTAAGATCGCAGCGGCGGCGGACAGGCTTGCCGATATTGCGGATGATAACGTTGTGGATGCAAGCGAACGCAGCGACTTTGATGAAATCCTTGCGCTAATGCGCAGCACACGCGAAGTGATCGACTGTTTTGAACTGTATGCGATGCTTGCTGACAAAAAGAAGCCCGCGCAATCTGGTGATGGCAGATCGGCACGGGCAGCATCCAAAGTGGATGCGGAGTCTGTATGTTCAAATTATACCGCCGCCACGGCGGCACGTCAACGGCCGCAAGGTATCACCTTGTGATATATCAGGAGGAGAACATGAACGCAAAAAGATCAAAATGCAGCGAGCATGGATCAAGCCTATGCGAATTTTGCCAACGTGTTATCAAGCCTGGGACCGGTGGCCGCGCCAGAATTCCTACCGTCATATCCAATTTGCCGGAGCGCGATGTGCTTCTGCACAGTGCATGCCTTAATTCATATATCGAGTGGGTTGAGAAGCATCGTCCGCCGCTTACGCATATCTTTCCAGCACCTGAGAGCAAATCAAGATAAACAAAGGAGGAGCCTATGAAAATCAAAATGAAGTACCTGAAGGACACGAAGTCCTGCTATGTCTTTTCGGCAGGCGAACCCCGTACCGAAGATCATGTCACTTTATATCTGAAAAAGAGGCAGGTTGATGCCGCCGGCATAGATCCGCAGAATGGCATTGCCGTAACGGTTGAGGAAGGGAGTGCGGAAACATGATAACCATCGGTGTCGACAACGGAAATTTCAATACAAAGTCATCGGATGGGGTGCTGTATCCTTCCGGGTTCACCGCATCGACGCAGCCGCAGATCGGCGATTCGGATTATGTTGAGCTGGAAGGTGTCTATTATGCGCTGGGCGCAGTGCGCGCACCTGTGCAATATGATAAGACGCGCAACGACGATGCATGGATACTGACCCTTGCCATGTTGGCGGCGGCGCTTCGCCGGCGCAATACGGATGAGGGCAGCTTCCGGATCGGCGTCGGCCTTCCTCTGATGGCATACGCTGCTCAACGGGAGAATATGCGGGAATACTTCCTGCGGCGCGGCGGAGCACGCTGCGGTTATTGCGGTACCCAGTATGAGATACGCATAGTGGATTGCGGCGTATATCCGCAGGGGTATGCGGCATTTCTGACGCAGTACAGTGATCTTGCCCCGTATGCGTCTGTTACTCACGTTGATATCGGCGGATATACGATCGACATCTTTCGCACACAGGATGGTAAGCCGGTGCCTGGCAGCATGATGAGCGTACCGCTTGGCACAGTGACCATGCTGCGCACAATTCAGGCGGAGCTGTCCCGTAGCGATATATTGCTTGCGGAAACACAGATCATCACGGCAATGCGCGGCGGAATCGTTGACCATATGCGCATTGATGAGGCAATGCGCGCGATTGATATGGGCCGTGAGCGATATGTGCAGGATCTGTGCAATACATTGCGTGAATATCAGATCGACTTAGAAAGCCCGATCAACCTGATCGGCGGTGGAGCAGCGCTGCTAGAAGATGCGCTGCGCGAACGAATGCATGTTGTCGGTGTAGCAGATCTGTACGCTAACGCGCTTGGGTATAAGTTATGGATGGAGCGCGATGCGAAGTAAACCCACGGATGCAGTTCCGGCTGAACCTTAATGTGCGGGAGGAAGCGGCCTTATATGATGAGCTCCAAAGCATACCTTCGGGCAAGCGAAACAGTGTGATTGTGGCACGGCTGCTTCATGATGGCAGCGCGGCGGAGCTTACCGATGTGCATATTGAAGCTGTCAAAAAGGCGTTGCGAGAAGTGTTTGCGGAGTATCAATTCCAGCGCGCTATCAGCACAGATGGCATTCTTGAGCTGTCTATTCCCGATGAATTGTTTGACACAACACCATTTTCAGGAGGTACAACATATGGAGGCAAAAAAACTTGATCGTGAAGCATTCTGCCGAAAGGCAACCGAAGATCTTGAGAAGCTCCGCCGCGATAAGCGCGACACTGGAATCCAGCGCGCGCTGATGCTGCGCTATTACTACCGTGCTGTCAAGACGCGTGAGATCCGAAGAAGCAAAAACAATAAACGTAGGTGAGGAGTATTTGCTTTGAGGGGCGCGCGGCAGCCGTGTATACGGTGGCCACAGTGCGCGTCCCTTAAAACTAAGTTTGTGACATGATGGCACAGGCGCGGCGGCGCAAAGCGCAATCCTGTGCCACGGTGTCACAGACGCCGAACAATAGGAAAGGGGGCTAAGATCGTGGCGGGGAATGCTATCCCATATTTCCCGCTGAATTGCTCACTTGGGATGGAAATGCGATTTATTGAGGCTCGATTCGGCATTGTGGGGTATGGTGTCGTACTGAAACTATGGTCCCACATTTATGGCGGCGAGGGCGGCTATTATTGCGAATGGAATGATGGAATCGCCCTGCTGTTCGCAACGGAGGAGGCTCATGTAGATGTGTCCACCGTTGAAGAGATTGTAGATGCTGCGCTGCAGTACCGAATATTTGACCGGGACATGTACGCTAGATATGGGATCCTCACATCGCATGGCATACAGACGCGCTATTTTGAAGCCACCAAAAGAAGGTCGTTGATAAAAGTTGTTGATGCGTACCTTTTGGTTGATGTACGCCAAAATACTCCCGATGTAAGCAAAAACAGCGAAATTGCATGCAAAAACAGCGAAATTGCATGCAAAAATGAACAAAGTAAAGAAGAGAAAAGAAAAGGAAAGGAAAGGAGAGAGTTGGCGGCTCTGGCATCACCCGAAGAAGTAATCGCGTTGTATAACGATATCTGTATATCGCTGCCGAACGCTGAATTGACAGATTGGCGGCGGCAGATCATCGCAGATCTGCGAAAGCCTTTGGGCGAATATCAAATGATATTTGAAAAAGTTCAGAGAAGCGATTATCTTTCCGGCAGATCTGGACGATGGACAAGCTGCGGCCTGGACTGGATCCTTCGCGCGCAGAACTGGCAGAAAATCAAAGAAGGCGTATATGACCGAAACGACCGCGATCAGCGCGGCATATTAACAAACGCGCGCAACCATTATCAACGTTCATATACGCAGGATGATCTTAGCAAGATCGGCATCAACCTATTGGAGGAGAGAGTGTGAAATTCGAGGTGTATACAATAACCGCTGGCGTTGAGTCGTCCATCCTGGAAACGAATAAGAGATCAGAAGCGGTAAGCATGTTTCTGAAGATGCAGCAGGGCGAACGCCGCGCGCGGCTTAGGATTTCCGGCCGGCAGTTGACGATTGTAGAAGCGGATCGCTATGTGTTGGATACGCGGCGATGCTGCCGGGGGGATCGCCATGCAACATGATGCAAAAACGCCGGTTTACTTGGCAGGGAAAATTACGGGCGATCCCTATTACTTTACGAAATTCCTTATAGCGGAGCAAAAACTTGAGAATCTGGGCTATGCAGTGTTTAACCCGGCCAGGCTACCACAGGAATGCTTGCCTTGGTTGTCGTATATGCGCATATGTTTTGCAATGATCGATGAGTGCAGCGCAGTTTTTTTCCTGCCAGATTGGCGTGAAAGCCGCGGTGCAACATGGGAGTACGGATACGCGGTAGCAAAAGGAAAGACAATCACTTTCTTTGAAAATGATAAAAAGGGCATGCCATCACCATAAAGGCAAGGGTACGCTGTGTGAAGGAATCAAGCGTCGCCGCGCAAAGGGTTCTCTGCATAATCTCTATGGATAAGATTTTGAAACGCGAAGAAGCGGAGGCAGCGAGCGATGATGGCGCGGCGGAGTCATAGACTGCAGGATAAAGGTGGATGGAATGAATATATAAGGCTTGGCCGGGGTATGTGTTAAAGAAAAAATGCAGCGAACATGCTCGATATGTTTGCTGCATTGCAGGTGATGCTCACCTATGGGATGGTAAATCAATTATACCATAGGAAGGAGATTTCACAATGACGAATGACAAATATAGCGCAGAAGCGATGCTTGAGCAATGTCGTGGTGCGGCAGTGAATACTCGAATCGCAGATGAGCAGATCGAGCGCCTGCAGAGCATGCTTGAACGGGTTACGACATCGCTGTCTTATGCACCGGGGCGGGGAGAACGGCATGATATAGCGGAGCGCCTTGCGGAGATCGATGATATAAAGCAAAGTACAGCGTATGAAATGCTCAATGCAGTACAAACACTTTGGGCAGTGAACCAGATGCTGATACAGTTACCAGAGCAACAGGAAAATGTTCTTCGCGCATATTACATCTTGGCTTTGCCGACGTGGCGGGACGTTGCCATGAGGCTTCACTACAGTGAATCACATTGTTTTTCGATTCGCGCGGCGGCGATACAGCGTATGCAGCAAATGCTTGATTCTGGCGAAGTCATGCCGCCGATATAAATCCATAGCGAATAGTATCTCGCACAATGGTATCCTGCGAAAAAACACAGGATAGGAGATATTATGTTCGAAATCATACATGGAGATGTACTGCAGGTTTTGCCCAAAATGGGTGATCAGATTTACTTTGATGCTGTAATAACGGATCCACCATATTGTAGCGGGGGCGCGACGTTGAGCGCGAAGCAGCAGCCGAGCTCGAAAAAGTATACCAGTACGAAAACGGGATGCCCGTATCCGGACTTTGATGGAGACGCAAAGGATCAGAGATCATGGACAACCTGGATGGTAGAATGGATGATTGAGGCGCGGCGGCGCTCAAAACCTGGTGCGCCGATCTGCATATTTGCTGATTGGCGTCAGTTGCCTGCTGCAACGGATGCATTGCAATGGTCGGGATGGTGTTGGAGGGGGATCATCCCTTGGGACAAGATCAACGCACGACCGCAAAAAGGACGGTTTCGGCAGCAGGCTGAGTTTATTATTTGGGGAAGTAACGGAGGCATGCCGATTGACCGGCCAGTGCCGATCCTGCCAGGAGCATATCGCGTTGCGGCACCGCAGAAGCGTGCGCATCAAACCGAGAAGCCGATTGCATTGATGCGGAATTTAGTGAAAATTTGTGAGCCAGGAGGCGTGATATTGGATCCGTTTGCGGGTTCTGGCACGACCATCGTGGCGGCACTCCTTGAAGGATACAGTGGTTTTGGAATTGAAAGTATGGCTTACTATGCGGACTATGCACGGCAGCGAGCGGGCACAGTTGTAAAAGACAATAGTAAATAATAGCGTTATTCGTGCTATGCTATATGCTGAAAAAGAGGCAAACAGATAGGATGATCGGATTACAGCTAACTATAGCATAATTGTGTGGACATTGGGCAAGGCTTGTGGGATAATACCCATAAGAGAGGGGCTTTCGCTCCTCGCCTAGGGTTTCGCAAGCCATTCAATCAGTTTCTCAATGAGGCTGACCAGCTGAGTGGTGAGTGCAAGAGCGGCGGTGATAAGTGTTAGTTTGGCGACTTGCTTATCATCGCCTCTTTTAATTTTAATTATTGTACATATCACGCGTCCGCGAGACAAATTATGACAGAAACCGATATTGCCTATGTCAAATGGTGCATTGAGCACGACATTCATAAGTTTTATACATGGGTAAAGTGGGAGCATAAGCGCAAGGAAATTCTGGCAAGCGACCATTACGAGTGCCAGCACTGTAAAGCGCAGGGTATTTACCGGCGAGCGACGACCGTACACCATATGCAGTACGTGCGCAAACACCCAGAATGTGCGCTTGAAGATTTTTATGTCTGGAATGGGGAGAAACGCCGGAACCTCATATCGCTGTGCAACGCATGCCATGAAGCGGCGCACGGATACCGCCGCAAAACCGTAAGGCCGATCACACTTGAACGTTGGTAGTCCCCCCCGGTTCAAAAAAATGGCTTTTAAGGGAGGGGGACCGACCGGGGGCAGGCATAGACAGAACAGAGCGCCCTCGCGCACGAGGAAAAAGCGGAAGGAGGATATTGCGTGGCAAAGAGAAAGAAAAACGACCCGTGCCCGGCGGTTTTCAGGACGGATTATGAAAGAATTCGAGAGGATCTGATTGATCAGCTGGAGCGCAATGGAACGGTTGGCGGGCATTATATTGACCTTGTGAACGACTACATGAACATGTGGATCACAAAATCGCAGCTAGATACTGACATCAAGCAACGTGGCGTGATTGCGCCATACACCAATGCTAACGGCACGGTGACGATGAAGAAAAACGAATCTATCGAGCTCGTGCTCAAGGTAAATGGGCAGATGCTCAAGGTACTGGATCATCTGGGTATCAAGCCGGTTGCGGAGGTGTCTCCGGATGCCGACGAGGACATGTAACCCACATATCCTGCGGTACATCAAGGCAGTCGAGCAGGAAGCAGTTCCGGTTTGCAAAGAACAAAAGCAACTGGCTGTACTTGTTCGGAAAGCGTTTGCCGAAGAAGATATTTGGTGCGATGATGCGCGTCTCGAGCGGTATTTGACTCTGCAAAAGTTCTTCCCGTTTCAGCTGCTCGATTGGGAAATATTTTGTTTCGCCCTGCACAATTGCGTGTTCCGTGCGGACGGAATGCCACGATGGCCGGATCTGTTCATTTGTGTGGGGCGCGGTGCAGGTAAGAATGGATATCTTGCTTTTGAGGACTTCGCACTGATATCCCATTACCATGGAATCCAACGCTATGATGTCGATATCTGCGCCAATTCGGAAGATCAGGCGCGTACTACATTCGACGATATATACGACATCCTTGAGGACAATAAAGACCGCCTAGAGCGGTTTTTTTATTGGAATAAGGAGAAGATCATAAACCTCAAAACAAAATCTGTGCTGCGTTTCAGAACAAGCAATGCCAAAACCAAGGACGGCGGTCGCCCAGGCAAGGTGGATTTTGATGAGGTGCATGAATATGAAGATTACAGTAATCTGGACGTTTTCACAACTGGGCTCGGCAAAAAACCGCATCCGCGGCGAACCTTCACTACAACGAACGGAAAAGTTCGAGACGGGGTACTGGATGATTACCTGGCGCAGGCCACCGAAGTGCTTGAGGGCAATATGCCAGACGGCGGGATGCTGTTCTTCATATGCAAGCTGGATAACAAGCAGGAGGTGCACGATGAACGGCTTTGGATAAAGGCGAATCCTTCGCTTCCGTTTCGCCCTGATCTACTGGAGGAAATGCGTAAGGAATACGCAGACTTTCAGCGTGGAAGAAAGATGACGGGCGCATTTATGACCAAACGCATGAACTCGCCGGAATCCGATGTTGAGACGGCTGTAACAGACTTTGAAAATCTGCGCGCGGCGTCGCGGGGGGTGCCGTTGGAACTCTTGGCCGGACGCAAAGCCGTCGTAGGGATTGACTTCACAAAGGTGAACGATTTTGCGGCGGCGGGATTCTTGCTGCGAGACGGGGACATGCAGTACTGGATAGATCACACATGGGTGTGTCGTCATTCAAAGGATTTGGGAAGGATCAAGGCGCCGCTTGATGAGTGGGCAGCCCAAGGGCTGCTTACTTGGGTGGATGATGTGGAGATCGATCCCGAATTGGTGGTGGAATGGATCGTAAAAACGGGCTCAGTATATAGTGTCCGTCAGATCGCATTGGATAACTTCCGTTACGGAATTTTTGCAGCAGCGTTGCGAAAAGTTGGCTTCAGCGCCAAGGAGCACAAGAACGTAAAGCTTGTGAGCGGCCGTGACGTGATGAAGGTTCATCCAATCATTGAATCCATGTTTCTGCGACAGCGCATTGCCTGGGGTGATCCTACAATGATGCGGTGGTATGTGAACAACACAAAGTCCATGCCGGCTGCCCGAAAGACAGCAGGCGAGACTGACCTCGGAAATTGGACCTATGGAAAGATTGAGGGAAAAAGCCGAAAAACGGACGGTTTCATGGCGCTTGTTGCGGCAATGACAGTCGAAAACGAACTGGACGACGCACCGGCCGGCAATATCAGCAATTTGCCTGTGCTCGCATTTTAAGGAGGTGATGAAAACGGGAATCATTACATGGCTGTGGGACAGGCTGAAGGGCCGTTCCATGGAGATCCCACCGGGGCAGTTCTTTGAGTATGCAACAGAATATACTGTGCGTGAGCTGGCATTTTGGGCCGCGGTGAACGTGATCGCCAACTGCATTGGCAAGTGTGAGTTCAAAACGTATCTACGCGGAAAAGAGATAAAGGGTGACGAATGGTATCTTTGGAACGTTGAACCAAACAAAAACCAGAACTCAAGCGCATTCATTCGGCAATGGATCACGACGCTTTACAGAAACAATGAATGCTTGATTGTTCCAACGGAAGACGGACAGCTTTTGATTGCAGACAGCTTCCAACATAAGGAATATGCCGTTTACGATGACGTGTTTACGCAGGTGACCGTCAAAGATTATGAATTTACACGGTCATTCCTACAGAGTGAAGTGCTGTATTATAGGCTTAATAGCACAAATGTGAACAAGCTTTTGCATCAGCTGTACGAGAGCTATGGTAAGCTGATCACCTATGGGCAGAAGTATTACCAAAAGAGCCGAGGCAGCAAAGGCACGCTCAGGGTTCCGGCACCCCAGACAGGCGACACAAAAAAAGAAGAATCGGTAAACTCGTTTCTGGCAAACCAGTGTAGGACCTTTCTTGAAAGCGACAATGGTGTGCTTCCGTTGTATGAAGGCTATGACTACACTAACATCGGCAGTAAAACCTATGCCAATGACAGCACCCGGGACATCCGGGCGATGGTTGACGATGTGTTCGACTTTACGGCCCGTGCATTCACTATGCAGCCTGCACTGCTGCGTGGCGATGTAGCGGGAACCAAGGATGCAATGGAAAACCTCCTGACCTTATGCATTGATCCGTTGGTGGATTTTTTAACAGAGGAGATCATACGAAAACGGTGTGGGAAGGCTGCAGTGCTTAATGGCACGACACTTGTCATCGATACGACGGCGGTCAAGCATGTAGATCTTTTAAGCGTAGCCACTGCAATCGACAAGTTGATCGGGTCTGGTGCGTTCTGCATCAATGATATCCGGCGACTGGTTGGTAAGGAGCCGATTGACGCGGCATGGGCGTGGCAGCATTGGATCACAAAGAATTATGCCACGGTGGAGGAACTGCTGGAGGCAATACAAAATGGGGAGGGACCAAGTTGAAAATGATCGAAGGAGGAGGTGGCCTGTATGCCACTTGAGGTGCTCAAATGGGATTTAAAGCAGGCAATGGACGACCCGGAGGCGTTGGAACTGTACCTTTACAGCGAGGTGACACCGGATAGCTATGACTGGTGGAACGGCAGGATGATAGAAAGCAAAACTTCGCAGGACTTTTTCAGAGACAAACTGGCTGAATATGCGGATGTGAAACGAATCAATCGAAAGTGCCGCCTGGATTGTGTAAACCGAAATTGCCAGGTAAAATAAAAGGTAATGGAGGAAGAAACAATGGCAAAGAAGGAAAAGAGCCTCATGCGGCAGCTGATCGAGGAACGCGGGATCA